>OGDF01000650.1_pt1 | contig 53868 bp, 43 predicted proteins | sample 1570141 | NCBI WGS metagenome assembly OGDF01 (sample SAMEA4370581, study PRJEB24528) | human gut metagenome
TAGTAACAAAAAAATGTCGTATTTATGCGGCGTGTGGCGTTTCGCAAACGCCTATGTATAATAAAAGTGGTAAGGAGTGTGAAATATTAATGACAATCGACAGAAAAAAAGTAAAAAACGTTTTTAAGAAATATACAGATAATTATGACACAAGTGACGAGAAGATAAAACTTAAAGTTGATCATACATACAGAGTGGCTGCTCTCAGTGAGAGAATAGCCCGTTCGCTTGGTCTTGGTGATGATGATACAAATCTTGCGTGGCTTATAGGAATGTTGCATGATATAGGAAGATTTGAGCAGTTGAAAAATTATGGCACATTTTCTGATGCGGAGTCTATTGACCATGCTCATTATGGTGTTGAACTTTTGTTTGAGGATGGTATTATCGAAAAGTTTGTGGGTGAAAATGCTGCAAAAGATTTAAAAGGGACAAAAGACTTAAAAGAGACTGCTGTTAAATCCGAAAATGAAGAAAAAGAGACAAAAGAAATTTCAGAACTTGATATATTAAGGACAGCGATATGGAATCACAGTGCGTATCGTGTTGAAGAGGGACTTACTGACAGAGTAAAGATGTTTTGCAATATCATAAGAGATGCAGACAAGATAGATATTTTAAAGGTAAATTATGATGTTACACTTGAAGTGATTTATGATGTTACGACAGAGGAACTTAAAAATTCAGGAGTGACAGATGAAGTAATGAAAGCTTTTATAGAACATCATGCGGTGCTTAGAAGTTTAAAGAAAACACCGATAGATAATCTTGTTGGGCATGCGGCTCTTGTTTTTGAACTTGTCTATAATGAAAGTTTTAAGATTGTAAAAGAGCAGGGATATATTGAAAAAATGCTCTCATATGTTTCTGATAATCAGGATACAGTGAAGAAATTTGAAATAATGCGTAATGACATGAACAAGTTTCTGGCAGAACATGAATAGGAGATAAATGTGCAAAAAGAATTAAATATAAAAAAGCTCATATTGCTTATTATGCTGATAAGCTTGATATGGGCAGGTGGATATTATGAATATACAAGTGCTATTTTGGGCGGATTTGTAATGGTTTGTTTTGTATATGCATTTGTAAAAGTTAAAGGTGACAAAAAGCGCAGCAGTAAAGTTGAGCTTAATTCAGGTATTATATTTTCAGAGATGTTGACATTATTTTATGGGGTGAGCATTTTCTATGCAACTTACAGTGCACTGGCTCAGGCAGCGTGTCAGGAAGGAAAGATTGACAAGGTAGCAGAATATGAAAAAAAGGCAATCGAAAGAAATAAATTTGATAAAGAACAGTATGTTGAATATTTATATTTGCTTAATGATATGCTTGGAAATAAAAAAATCGCAGACAATGATAAACTCACAGGCAAGATAATAAAAAAAATGAAAGAAGTTCCCGGGCTTATAGAAAAAAACAGAAAAACCGTAAGTAAATTAGGAAAAAAGATAAATGATAAGGTTGATATTGAACTTGATAAAGAGCTGTTGAAAGAAATACAGGAGCTATAATCGGTTGATATAAAGGACTTAATGTGCTAATATTAAAAAAAACGGTGTTCTGTTAAAGATTAGACAGTACTGGGTCTAGATAAAATATATTTGTCACAGACAGCAGTTTATGAAAAATAATGTAAAATGAAAAGAGGTAAATGCAAATGAGAAAAAGACTTTTTTCAAAATTAGCAATTGTTATGTCAACAGCTATTGTAGTGTCAGGTTGTTTTTGCCCTATAGACAAGGCTTTTGTCAACGCTGAAACTATTCAGGATGAAGATGATTCATATTACGATGACGATTCGGATTATGATGATTCAACGGATGACAGCTATGACGATTCGACAGACGATAGTTATGATGATTCAACAGATGACAGTGACAATGAGGAAACTACAGGTACAAAAATTGATGATGTAAAATTATCAAGTTCCGAGTTACAGGCTTTTATAAAGGAAAGTGATTCGGACGAAAACGGTTATATCAGTCAGTCTGAGGCAGAGAAAATTACATATGTTTCAATAAGTAAAAAAGCTTCACAGTCAGATCTTACTCAGATTATAAAATTATATCCTAATATAAGCGAACTCATGTGGAATGCAGGAACGCTGACCAAATTAACATTTCCAAAGAATAATATAAAAAGGCTGAATATTACTTCAAAAGCTGCATCACAGTTAGTTATTTCAGGTATAAATCAAAAACTAAACAATTTGTCTTATACAGCACAGGGAAGTAAAAAATATGCATTTAATTTTGCAAAGGGCAGTGCGTACAAGAAAGTTGAAGATTTTAATCTTATGGGAAAACAGATAAATGGAGTAAAACTTTCAAATGCAGAAGTGGGTACATTGTATGTGACCGATACATCCGCTAAGAAGATTGATGCATCATCAGACAAAATCATTAACTTATGGGTACAGAATAATAAAAAACTAAGCTCATTTACGGTTAGAAATTGTTCTAAATTAAAATCAGTGAGCTGTGCCTACAATGCTCTTTCAAGATTAAATATAAGTGGATGCCCTAAACTGTTATCTGTTTCATGTGACAGAAATAAACTTACAAAGCTTGACATTTCAAAATATAAAAATCTTAAAAGTATAAGCTGCGGACAGAATAAACTGAAAAAATTTGATATATCAAAAAATAAAAAATTAATATCAGTTTATTGTAATGATAATAAGCTTACAGAATTAAATACATCAAAAAATAAAAAACTTAGTTATTTCGGTTGTTCAAATAACAAGCTTAATAAATTAAATGTTATACCAAACAAAAAACTAACTACACTTTCATGTTATGGAAATAAATTTACAAAGGTAAACTTAAAGAAGAACAAGGAACTTGTATCAATGGCTGTAAGCAAAACATACAAACTTATGTCAAGTTATATTCCTACAGCATCTAAGTCAAATACAAATTATATATATATCGATGTAAAGAAAGGAACAAAATTAAATCTTGTAAAATATGCACCGGCATTGAAAAAAGCAAAGTTCAGTATTGGAGAAGATAGTCAATATATAACTGTAAACAAAAAAGGCGTTGTAAGCATAAAGAAAAAGAAAGACTATGTATATGGTTATGTTATAGCAACTCTGAATAAGAAGGAATACAATATCCGAATTATGGGATTTTAACAAAATGCAGATTTAGCGGTATCAGGAAGAATATATTAGAAAAATAGATACCGGTATATAAAAAATAAGAGCGGTGGCAGGATTGTATAAGCCTGCACCGCTCCTGTTTTTTTCAAGATTTCATATATTTATGCAATTTTATATGTTTACACAAGTCTATATATTTTCCACGATTTTATATATTCACACAATCTATACATAAGTGATTATAATACTTCCAAATTTTACTTCGCCTGTAAGGTATACTATAGGTGAGCCGGTACTTTTATTTTTGTTGCGTTCTTCAATGGCTCCCGCAAATACAGATGCTTTTTGAATTATCTGCCATTCTTTTGGAATAAAAAGCTGTGTACATCCAAAACTTTGTTTAACATAAATTTCTGCTGTATCAGCAATGATTTTTGCACTGTCAAAATATACTTTAAGTTCGCCAAAGGATGATTCAAGAGATGCTTTTTTAAAGTTACCCGTATTTATATACTTTGCTGATGCACCGAATTGGTTGTAGCCATAAAAAGTTTCATTTGTATCTTCGTTAAAAACAGTCTGATGTTTTCCGACTTTATCAGGATCATCATAATCATCCCATTCCACATGTTTTTTTGCGTTATAATTATTGTGCGGAAAATGTTTGCTTGGAAAAAGCATTGAAAATCCGATAGTGAGCAGTAAAGCAATTATTAAAACTGTTTTTGTGGATATATACGGAAAACCGAATACACTGTCAAATATAAGCCACAGAAAGGCAAGTGAGAAGAAAAAGCCACCAAAACTTCTTGCAAATATTGAATTTATGGCAGTTCCGACGAAAATAGCTCCTAATATTATTTTAGATACGCTTATGGCAAATGTAACAATATGAAGCTGATTTAATATAAGACAGCATGCTATGGCGATAAGCATAAGTCCCCAAAAAATTGAATTTTTATTTCTGTTCATGATTTGACCTCTTTTCTGTGCTTCTTAGCACTTGATTTTTGATTGAAAATTTTTTATTGACAGAGATTAGACTTCAGAATTTTATAACTTTAAGTTTGCTGTTTTTATCTGTCTGATATGATTAAAGCATATGGTTAAAATGTTGTAAATATTATTTCGGTAAGTGGTAGATTTTTATGGGTAAGAGGTGAGATATGACAGCCATAAATAATGTGTGCGTAGTTCAATTCACACCATATATGTACCATTCACGCAAACTTTCATTTTTTTTCTCGCAGATACAGTATAATATTTGTAGATTCATAAGAAAAATATTGAACAGGGGAGGAAACTGCCTATGAAAAAGAAACTTAAAGAAAGAATAAAAACTATGGAAAATATAAAAAGAATTTCCGGTAGGAAAGGGTTAAGACACCTTTGCAGCATGATACTTGTATTCAGCCTGGCATTGTCGATTGGAACGGCATACCTGCCGGCGCAGACGGCAAAGGCATATTATGATACGTCTATGACACAGTTTAAAACACAGTATCTGGATACAGATACATTTGATGTAAAGGGAATTGCTTATCTGGTAGGAACAGACAATATTGCAAAAATCGGAAGTACACAGACAGTTTATTCGGTTCCTGAGGGAACGAAAATTCAGGGACATACCATAAAAGCAAAGTATCTGCCACAGGACAATAACCAGACAGTCAGATACATATGGACCGGAGGCGGCAATGTAGTCGGCGGTGGTATTGACTGGATAAGCGATTATAATTCAAGTGCAGCTTTTCTTGAGTATGAGACAGCTAAATTTAAGGTACTTGATTATGATGACGAATGGGTTATTGTATGGAGTAACGGATACAGTCCTGCTTATAGTCTTACGGAATTTCATTCCTGTGCGGCATGTCTTGTGCAGACTGCTCATCGTCCGGGATTTTATCGTGTGAAGAGAAGTCAGGTCTGGATAGATGTCGGACGTTATAAGAGTACAACCCCGGCAGATGGAGAAAAAGTGACGATTGAAGCTGATGGAAAAACAACAAAGTCATTCGTTGGAATACGCTTATATGCAGGGATTCCGTCATGGGGAGACTCATATCGTGTTCCTATAAATACAAATCTTCAGGTTGTTTCAACAGAGCCTGTTGAATCAAAGACAAAGGGCGATACAAACAAATATTATAAAGTATATTTTAACGGAAAGAATTCTGTGAATTATATGACATACAAGAAGCCGGGATATTATTATGTTGATGCCAGGTATGTAAATCTTTACAATAAGGGAAAAAAGGTGCCGTCAGGAAGCAGTGAGGGTAAGATTTTTAAATTAAGCGATGGCAAAGAGGTCAGCGTTTATGAGAAAAAGGACACGACAAGCACTGTATTGGGAGCTTTATGTAATGATGCGTTAGTTGACTATTTTGCAGAGGACTCGGATGATACATGGACTGCAATATGGTTCAACAGCAAAAAAGCTTATATAAAGAGTACCAATTTTTCAAAAACCACAGCAGTAAGCAGTGGAAAGAAGATTACAAATATGCATGTAAAGGATATTGTAAACAATCAATATATAGTTATGTGGGATGACCTTTATAACAGTTCAGCATATACAGTCGGTGTTGCTACTTCGTGGGATGATTTCTGTCTTGCAGCAAAAAGTCTTCCGGCAGGAAATATCAATCCTACACTTGTTCAATATGATAAAGCTGTTGAGGATAACTATTATACAGTGAAAAACTCATGCTTCAAAAACAGAGGTACGGTTGATATTATCGTATATTCAGACTTATCAAGCAAGTCAAGTGACTCAGGGCACATGACACTTGCATCACCACCTAAAAAAGATACTAAACCTATTGTAAGTATTGATTGGTATATGAAAAAGGACAAGCTAAAAAAGAAAAAACTTATTGGCAAAAATTCCATAAAAATTACTTATGTGTATTCAAGCTATGATAAGTATCAGCTTCAGTATTCTACTGATAAGGACTTTAAAGATGCGAAAACAATAAATAAGTCATGTGCGGCTGCAAATAAGCATTCCGATAAACCAATGAATATCACGGGACTTAAAGCAAATACAACTTATTATTTCCGTCAGAGAAGTAAAAAAGCTGTAAATACAGATGCCGGAACAAAATATCTCATTGGATCATGGTCTAATGTTTTGAAAGTAAAAACAAAGGCAAAATAAGATATATAATAAACAAAAATATATAAATATTTGAAAACAAATAAAACAGGGCATTCACAAAGATTGGAATGCCCTGAAATTTTATGTTTTTGGCTATGATATATTTTGAAATATCTACTTGGAAACAGCTTCTACGCGAATAGTGTTTGTCTTTCCTGATACACCGCTCACCTGTCCGCCTGTAAGGACAACATTGTCTCCTTTTTTTAGATTAAATAATTTCTTTGCATGATTCATTGCATGATAGAACATGACATCAACAGAGTTAAATTCCTCGCTGAGAACAGGAGTTACCCCCCAACTCAAATTTAATTTTCTCCATGCTCTTATGGACGTAGTCATACCGATAATATCAACAGGGCAGCGGAAACGGCTTACCATACGAACAGTATTTCCTGAAAGAGAACTTATGACAATACCTTTTGCGTTTGTATCAATAGCCATTGCACATGTGGCATGGGAAATGGCATCAGTATTATCTTTAATTCTGTATTCAGTAGTTCTGAAACGTTTAGCATAATCAATATTTTTCTCTGTATACAGAGCGATTTCTGCCATGTTTTTAACAGCGTCAACAGGATATTTACCTGAAGCTGACTCGCCTGAAAGCATTATTGCCGATGAACCATCATAGACTGCGTTTGCAACATCAGAGATTTCCGCTCTCGTAGGACGAGGATTTTGTATCATGGATTCAAGCATTTCGGTTGCAGTTATAACTCTCTTTCCTAGAAGTCTGCATTTTTTGATAAGATACTTTTGTATGGATGGAACTTCAACGAAAGGAATTTCCACTCCTAAGTCACCTCTGGCAACCATAATTCCGTCTGCAATATCACAAAGTTCTTCAATGTTGTCGACACCTGAGCGGTTTTCGATTTTAGCGATAATATCAATATCTGAACCGCCGTTTTCATTTAAGAAATTTCTAATGTCGAGCAAATCCTGTTTTGTTGAAACAAAAGATGCTGCGACAAAATCTACTTCGTTTTTTATACCAAAAAGTAAATCTTTTTTGTCCTGTTCGCTCAAGTAAGGGCCAGTCATCACATGGTTAGGGAAATTCATGCTCTTGCGGTCAGACATTTCACCGCCGACTTTTACTTTACATATAGCATCATTACCCTTGAGTTTAGCAACTTCAAAAATAAGTAATCCATTGTTTACAAGAATGGTGTCGCCAATTTTAAGTTCATTTATAAGATTTTTATAGCTTACCGATACACGTTCATTGTTGCCCTCAACCTCGTCGGTAGTAAATGTAAAGGTGTCACCATCTTTTAAAGTGACTTTGTGATTTTCAAATGTGCGTATTCTGTATTCAGGTCCTTTTGTATCAAGCATAATAGCAATAGGAAGGTTTAATTCTTCACGGACTTTTTTTATTCTGTCTATTTTTTGCTGATGTTCAGGGTGTGTTCCGTGTGAAAAATTGAGACGCGCAACATTCATTCCTGCTTTACACATTTGTTTTAATGTTTCTTCACTTTCGCTTGCCGGGCCAATGGTACAAATAATTTTAGTTTTTCTCATGATGATTAGCTCCTTTCGATTAGCCGATTTACTTTTCAGTGCTGTTATTTATCATATCATTGCCATGTTCGTCGGGATTTTCCGTGTCACTGTTTGAAAACCATAAACCGAATGCGGTAAGTCCAACAATGAATAGTATTCCGATAATAATAAAAATAATTCGTAACATAACTTTTCTCCTTGTATTTATGATATTGATAAAAAGCTATGTTAATTTTTCTTTTTTCCATCCTGCAAATGAATATAATCAATAATATTTTCAGTTGATTTTGGTTCACAGAGACCGGAGAGATATTCCGATAAATAATAGTATGACGGAAAATGTATTGTATGAACAATATCTGTTATATAAAGTAATAATCTATATGTATGTGAAAAATTATTTTTTTTATGGACTATGTTTGAATATGAGTACAATTCCTGTCTGCCAAGCATTTCAGGTGTACATGCATCATCATTAGAAGAAGTGGCAGATGTTGTATATATATCATTTGGAAAACCGGAGCTAAAACTTTGCGTAAAAAGTATGGGAACAGATGTCTGATGAATATTGATACAAGACACAAATATACAAAGCACAATAAACAAATATGTATGTCTGTAATGTTTTTTTTCAGTAAACATATGCATCTGCTCCCTTCCGTTTAAAATACCTTATTAGAATATCACATTGATTTAAATAGGGCAAATATATTTAATGTAAAATTAGTTAATTTGTTTTATTTTGGATTTTTCCATATGCAATTCCAGGAAGTATTCCCCTTTGTGCCTGTCTTTATTTTAACTGTGTTACTCCATGGACCATAGCACTTTTTTCCATTGGCATAGTATATTGCTCTTGTCCTGAAATAATAAGTTTTCTTTGCTGACAAACGTGCAGTATAAACATCTGAATTTGTGTTGTCAATATATGAACTGGTTCTTCCAGGCTTAAAGTTTGATGTTTTTGACATCTGATATTGAAAAGATGACACTCCGTTTTGGGATTTTGCACGGACTTTAACCCATCTGTCATTTTTCTTTTTGCATACGGCAAATTTTGCTTTTTTTGCTTTTACTGTTATGTTTGCAGTTACCGTAATGCTTGTATCATCTGTTGATTTTGCGGTGATAGTGGCATTTCCGCAGCCTACAGCTTTTAATATTCCGTTAGAGGATACTTTGACAACATTTTCATTATCAGAAGTCCATATGATTTTAGATTTATCTGCATCGTCTGGTGTGACTGATTTTAAAAGAGAATAACTTTTCCCAAGTGTTATTGAAACGTTTGATTTTTTGAGGTTTATTGCAGATATAAATTTAGGGATGCTGCATTTGAATTTGTATACACCTGTTTCAGTTGATTCAAACTTGATGAAGTAAGTGCCGGCAGAAAGCATTTTATCTGTTATTTCAAAGCTGTTGGTACCTTTCTTTTTATAATTGCTTTCATATATATTTTGCCAGTCTTTATCGTATACGGTGATTTTATAAAGATATACATTTGAATCAACATTTATATGAAGATAGCTGTCTTTTGATAGTGTAATATTATAAAAATCAAGTTTATCTGTGACAGATAAGAAACCGGTTGTCTGTTTTTCGATAGAAATCGGCATACTTGTGTCAAAACTGTTATTAGGTTCTGTCTCATTGTTGCCTGCTGCTTCAAAAGAAGTTTTTATACGGTAATCAAAAGTTATATTTGCATTTCTGCTCTTTATAGCTTTTATGATATAATCTCCTGCTTCGAGATCTGAACTCATGGTGCCTGTCTTAGGGTCAACAGATGAGCCTGACAATTCAAGACTGTTAATGCGGCTGCTCTCATCGCAGTTATAAATATAAAAGCAGATGCTGTCTGCGTATGACTGGGCTGTAACTGTAAGTTTTCCTGCTTCTTTTAATGTTATGTGATAAGTGTTTGCAGCAGTATCTGCATTACCATTTACCCATGCATCATCAGTGTTGATATCTGAGACAGCGGCGTGAACTGTGTCAGATATAAAATTTACACCTGCTGTTGCAATAGCAAAAGAAAGCCCTAATGCAATAGCTTTTTTTGTAAAAACAATTTTCTTTTTCAAATTTATACTCCTCATTTCTTTGTATTTTTTGACAAAAAAGTTTGCCGGCGTTTTTATAAAAACAATAACAGTTTAGCATAAATACATATTGTAGAAAAGAAAAAAGTTTTTATTTATGTTTTTTTTTTCGTGTTAATATGATAAAATATGTGTGAAAAATATATGATTTTGTATAAAACTGTGCAGTTAAATGTCGATTTAACAATGAAAGTGTTGAGTGGAGGTATATGAACTTTCGGAAAGGAGTTTAGGATGAAGAAAAAAATTTTAGCATTATTTATGTCATTATTCGTGGCATTGTCCTTGTCTGCATGCAGTGCGGGAGAAATAGTTGATTTTGCAACTAATAATGTGACAGATGGTGGAAGCAGCACACAAAACGGCACAAATTCGGAGACAGCCAAAAAGGCAGCCGATACAAATCCGGCGGGTATGAAAACAATCGCTAAAGACAAGTTAAAGATTGGTGTGCTTTATATAGGAAGTGCTTCTGAAACTTCAGGTTATACATATGCACATGAGATAGGCATTCAGGGAATGGCAAACAACATCGGACTTGACGAGTATCAGATTGTGCGAAAGGAAAATATCAACGACAGTGACGAAAAAGCAGTAAAAGAAGCCTTGCAGGATTGCGTTGACAAGAATTGTAACGTTATTTTTGCTACAAGCTGGGGCTATATGGAGCAGACAGAGAAATTTGCAAAAAAATATCCGGACATATATTTTGCACATGCGACAGGTTGCTTGAGTAACGGAAAGAATTTTACCAATTATTTTGGAAGAATTTATCAGGCAAGATATTTGTCAGGTATAGTTGCAGGACTTAAAACAGAAACCAATAAGATTGGCTATGTATCTGCCATGGGAAGTGATAACAGCGAGTGTACAGGAGGCGTTGATGCGTTTGCGATTGGAGTTGAGTCAGTAAATAAAAAAGTTAAGATATATGTTGCAGTTACCAATTCATGGTATTCGCCTGACGATGAAAAGAAGGCATCTGATGCACTTATAAAAGCGGGGTGTGATGTTCTTGCACAGCATTGCGATACGACAGCACCGCAGGAAGCATCAGAGAACAATGGTACATGGGCAATAGGGTACAATTCAGACATGAGCAAGGAAACTCCAAAAGCTACACTTACGTCTGTTATATGGAATTGGAGTGCATATTATACATCATATATAAGCAGCATAATAAATGCATCATACAGCGGAGAAAATTACTACGGAGGAATGAAAGAAAGTCTTGTTAGTCTCACAGAGTTGTCGTCACTTTGTGATGATCAGACTGCAGAAAAGGTAAAAGAAGCTAAAGAAAAGATTGTTTCAGGTGATTTTGGTGTGTTTGATGGAGTGTTAAAAACCAATACGGGAGATAGCATTGGAGAGGAAGGAAAGACACTTGATGACGCAAAAATTACCGGAGAAATAAACTGGTATTACCATAATGTTTCAGAATTGAAATGGAAATAGGGGGTTGCGTATGATTAAAATATTTGAAAACTGGAAGCTTAAGTACAAAATATTATTTGTGGCACTGTTGCCGATACTGGCAGTCTGCATTGCAGTTATTATTATAAATAATACTGTCATAAAAAATGCATTGCTATCAAAAACAAAAAATGAATTACAGGCTACAGCAGAAGCATTACATACAGCATATAATCAGAATTCAGGAGAATATTTCAGAAATGATTCCGGTGAAATCTGGAAAGGTACATACAATGTATCACTCTCTCAAAAACTTGTAGTTGAGATGAGTGAAAAAACCGGAAGCAGTCTTACTTTTTTTTACGGTGATGAACGTATAGTTACTTCTCTTAAAGATAAAAAAGGTGATTATATTCTGGGTTCAAAAGCTGGAGATTATGTGAAAAAGAATGTTTTACAAAAAGGTAATGATGTGTTTTCAAGTCGTGTCAGTGTAGAAGAAACGATGTATTATGGTTATTATATTCCTGTAAAACAAAATAACAGTGATGATGTTATCGGAATGATATTTGCGGGAATGCCTGTAAAAACTGTTGACAAGACCATAAATCTTGTAAGTGGATTGTTGTTCTTTGTTCTTGGTATTGTTCTGATATTGACAATATTTGTATGCTTTATTGCATCAAAGGGAATAGCAGCTGCTATTGAGGATAGTGTTCTGGTAGTTCAGAAAATGGCTTCGGGAAATCTGAGTGTAAATATAAATGAAAAAAATTTAAACAGAAAAGATGAAGTAGGAAAACTTTCAGCAAGCACAAAAAGCCTTCAGGAAAGCCTTCACAATATGATAGGTTCAATATCAGAAAACACATCAAGACTTGACAGTTCGTCAAAAGACATGAGTAATGTTGCAGGGCAGGCGAGTGATGCCATGTCATCAATCAGTGAAAATCTTAAGAGTGTACTTTCGAGTGCAAAGAATCAGGCAGAGGTTACGGGAAGTGTTACGGAAAACGTAAACAATATTAATCATATGCTTGGAAATACTGGAGATGAAGTTGACGGTCTTTCGGATGCAGCGACAGATATGCTTAAATCAGGAAGTGAGGTAGCTAATAGTCTTAAGGATTTATACACTTCAAATGAAGGAGTGCTTGATGCGATAGATAAAATAAGAGAGCAGACAAGCGAGACGGATATATCTGTAGAAAAAATAAAAGAAGCTGTAAATCTTATTGCGTCGATAGCTGAAGAAACAAATCTGTTGAGCCTTAACGCATCTATTGAAGCGGCAAGAGCCGGTGAAAGCGGAAAAGGTTTTGCGGTTGTAGCTGTGGAGATAAGCAAACTGGCTGACCAGAGTAATGCTGCATCAGCAGATATAGAAAAGATGATTATGAATCTCGGTGAGAATTCCGAAAAGACAATATCGACTATGGAAACTGTACAGGATGCGATAAACAGGCAGTCTGAGGATATGAATAATACAAGAAAAATCTTTGAGAAAGTTAAAGGATGTATCAAATCCGTTGCAGAAGGAGTTACTAATATCAGAGAGGCAACAGAAAGACTTGAAGGTGAGACATCTTGTATAGCGGATGACATAAATAATTTGAATCTGCAGGCTGAAACAAACATGCAGAATATTGAGGAAACACTTAAAGCGGGCGAGGACGTATTGAAGATAGTAAAAGACGTAAGCAAAATGTCAATGACAGTAAGCACTGCGGCAAATGATATGTCTGATTCGGTAGAGAGATTTAAGACACAATAAAAATTAAAAAAGAAGTCCAATAAAAAGGACTTCTTTTTGTTGGTTTATGCGGATAACAGGAGTCGAACCTGCACGCCTCACGGCACAAGAACCTAAATCTTGCATGTCTGCCAATTCCATCATATCCGCATAGTGCCGATAACTTCAACACTGTTGGCAATAGTACCATATGCATTATATTTTGTCAAATGGTATCCTTGTTTTTCTTTCTGAATTCAGCAGGGCTCATTTCGACATATTTCTTAAATTTTGTATGGAAATAGTCAACATTTTTATAGCCAACTTTTTCTGCTATCTCATAAACTTTGAGGTCTGTTGTAAGGAGAAGCTCTTTAGAGTGTTTAATCCTTACTTTGTCTACAAATATATTGAATCCCTCGCCTACTTTTTTGTTGAAGATTTTGCCGAGGTATGAACTGTTATAACCAAAAAGCGGTGCAATATTTTCAAGTTTGATATTATCCATATAGTTGTGTTCAATATAATGTATAATATCGTCCATAACACCTTCGCTGGTAGGATTGCCTATTGTTCTGGTAATCATGTCAAATTGTTCGGTGAAATACAGCATTATCTCATAGAGATAATATTTGCTTCCTATATAATCGATGATTTCCGCATTTCCGGGGAAAGCAATATTAGCATTGTGGTACAGATGCGAAATTTTTTCTTTTATCGACAAATATAAATCAGTCAAAAAAAGCTTTATTCTTGAAATATCACTTGTTGAGTTAAAGAGATTATGTTCAAGTTCGTGTAAAGTTTCGGCAATCTGATTTCTCTTTGAAGCCTGAATATATCCTGTGAGTTTTTCACAGTAATCCTGTAAATGGCTGTCGGAAATCTCATAAGTGTTTTCAAGTTCCTCACGCGGTAGTTCATCATATCCTATAGTATGCTGTTTATCTTCACAGAAGAACCTTCTCTGAAGAAGTTTGTGGGCTTCTTCATAAGAAATATGCACATCCTCAATAGAAGTGACTTCTCTGCCGTATGCAATAAACAGAGAGTCGAGAGGAGAGTTCTCCTGTGGTTTTTGTTCTCTGTTGTAATGCTCTAAAAATTCTTGGAATTTATGTAGTGTAAAAGCACCTTTGAGCAGAATAACTTCGTTTTGTTCAATCTCAATGCTTTCATATGAACTGTTTGATTCATTTGTAACTTTAAGCAAATCTGAAAATTTATATGGAAGCTCAGTTGCATGATGACTGTATTTTTCGTAAATGACAACCTGATATATGTCAGCGTGAATATTCATGTCTGCAATATTGTTTATTGTAGGAACGCCTGTAAGTATGTCGAAAAGAATCATGCCCTTTGCTTTGTCACGGTAATTACTAAGAGTTTCCTCTTCTTTGGCTTCTTTATTTATCTGTGAACTTATGGCACTTACTGTCTCGTAGAGTTCGTCTTCATCAATAGGTTTTGTGAGATAATAGTCAACGCCGTTTTTAATCGCTGCCTGTGCGTATTTAAAATCGGTATAACCGCTGAGAATTATAACTTTTCCGTTAAAGCCTCGTTTTCTTGCGTTTTCAACAACTTCAAGACCAAGCATTTTTGGCATGCGTATATCCATAAGAACCAGGTCAGGTTTTTTACTTAAAATAAAATTGAGAGCATCTTCACCGTTTGATGCTTCTCCGATTATTTCAAAACCAAGTTGCTCCCAATCAATGATACATTTGATACCTTGTCTGATTATCAACTCATCATCTGCGATAAAAACTGTATTCATGGGACCTCCTTATCATAAAAGTGTAATTTATCAAGTATTTATTATACATAAGAAATTAGATTTTTGCAATGGAATAATCAGACATTCCAGGAGGAGCATGCTATGATAAACTATTTGTCTAATATTATCATACCAATGGTAATATTTGGAGTAGTCATTCTTGGTCTCAGCACAAAGATTGATATGTTTGCTGCATTTACAAAAGGGGCAAAAGAAGGCTTCAAAGTCACATATGAAATTTTACCGACACTTATAGGATTGCTTTTGGCGGTAGGAATACTCAGAACATCGGGAATACTTGATATAATAGGTGATTTGCTGTCAAAGCCGTTGTCGGTAATCGGATTTCCGGCACAGCTTGTACCGCTGTCATTGGTAAAGATGTTTTCATCATCAGCGGCAACAGGATTATTGCTGGATGTTTTTAAAAAATTTGGAACAGACTCAGAAGAGGGAATGCTGGCTTCAATACTTATGAGCTGTTCGGAAACGATTTTCTACACAATTTCAGTGTATTTTCTGGCAACGTCAACAGAGAAGAACAAACCATTTGAAAAAACAGGCTGGACATTACCCGGAGCACTTTTTTGTACTTTGGCAGGAATGATAGCAAGTGTAATTATTGTAAAACTCATGTGATTTATGTTAAAATCAAAAATAGGAAAAATAAATATTAAAAGTGAATTAAGTCAATTTTTTGAGATGATATTCATTTTAACGAAAGCAACTCAGGAGGAAAAAGATGTCTGAATGTGATACATGTGCAAATTATACATACGATGAGGAATATGAAGAGTATGTATGTGACGTGAATATGGATGAGGACGATTTTGTGAGGTTTATGACAAATAAGCGGGAGACATGTCCTTACTACAGAAACGGTGATGAATACAAAGTAGTCAGAAAACAGATGTAAAAAATAGAGAAAAGCGTATATAGAGACGAAAGATTGGAGAAAAATATGATTTCATGGATTACACAGATTGATTTACACATTTTGTATTATGTACAGGATAATCTGCGAAATGAGGTTCTAAACGGGGTTGTAAAAGCATTTACTTCACTCGGAAATTATGGACTTATTTGGATATTATTTACCTTGGCTCTGCTGATATATTCAGATACAAGGAAAGTAGGAATCATGTGTGCGGTGGCATTGATAATTGATTTGATAGTATGCAATGGCATATTAAAAAATGTTATTGCGAGAACAAGACCATATGATGCATTTGAAAATATAAGATGTATAGTGCCGCCGCAGCCGGATTATTCGTTCCCGTCAGGTCACACTGCAAGTTCGTTTGCGGCAGTTGTTCCGGCAATTGTAAACAAAAATACGAGAAAGATAGGAATTGCCGCGCTGATTGTAGCAATTCTTATGGCAGTTTCAAGAATTTATGTGTGTGTGCACTATCCGAGTGATGTTGTCGGAGGGCTTATAGTCGGGCTGTTGTGCGGTATTGCCTCATGCAAAATTTTTGAAAAATTGATGCAAATTAAAGATAAATAAAAAAATTAAAGATAAATAAAAAAATTAAAGATAAATAAAAAAAGTTGTTGACAAGCTGAAAAAAAACTGATAATATATGTCTTGTTCGTGACAGACAAATGTTGTGAACAGGAAAGAGCGGAAGTGCTGGAATTGGCAGACAGGCTAGACTAAGGATCTAGTGTTGGCAACGACGTGAGGGTTCAAGTCCCTTCTTCCGCATTGCATATCAGATAAGGAAATCTTAAAAGGTTTCCTTATTTTTGAATAATCAGGAATTTATGGAAAGCTATGTGATGAAAGCAATCAGCTTTTGTAAAAGCTTCCGTGCTAGCCGGGGAATTAGCGGCGCCCTATAACCTGCAATCCGCTATAGCAGGGGTGATGTCCTGTTTAGGGCTTGTCATTTGTGATGCTGCCCTCAGTAAGTGGCGTTGACGTTTTGGTCTTGCGCAATGGAAACTCATGAACCGTGTCAGGAGGGGAACCTAGCAGCACTAAGTGAGAATTTTCGTGTGCCGTAAGGTAGCCGGAGCCGAGTTAACTGCCGGGGTAACGGTCACACTGACATTTTCAACGCAGGGCGCACGGATTTATATATATATTTGAGCAAGGCATAGAGCCTTGTCTTTTTTTGTCGTTTTTGCCTTTTTTGTTCTATTTTATTCATTTACTAAATTGACGATAGAGCCATTAGTATTGTATAATAAACAGGTATGAAATAGAATTTCAGGTGTGGGATATATGGATTGAAGGAAAAGGGAGGAAAGGCATTGAAAGCGGAATTAAAGCTAAACAGCGTAAATCAGATAATAAAAGATACTGTAATATATGAAAAAGGTGACGATATATCGTCAGTCAGCCTGGTTGTAAAAGGTCGTATACGCATCAGCAAAGAGGGAGTGAATGTAGTAGTAGGTTCAGGAAATTTTATAGGATTGTGTGATTTGAAAAGTGAGACATACAATGTTACATACACTGCTGAGACAAATGCATTAGTGTATGCATTTCCTAAAATGCGTCTTACTCAGGCAATAAGAAGCCTTATAAAGGCAAACAAAGATTACGCTGGTCTTATGGTGGCATCGTTTAGCAGATTGATTCGAGAACTCTCAATAATATATAACAGCATCACTGAATTATCAGATAAGTTATATGAATTTCTGCTTTCCGGAAGAGAAAGATATGTTGAGATGGCAAAAGAAGCAGGAATAAAAGCTGATAGTCTGAGAGCTATAGATGAGATATCGGAATATGAACATGGAACAGCTGTTGACATAGATAAAGTAATGTATTACAGAGCGTGCTGTGAGGTGGCACCGCAGATACAGAAAGAGTATTTTGGTGCAAGTTCAGTAATATCAGTTTATCATGTCTTAGAACAGGTCGGCATGATAAATATTCTTATGGATGAGTGTGAAAGAGGAACTGAGTATCTTCTGGAATTGTCAAAACCGCTCATAAAAGATGACAGAAGTTTATATATGCAGGTGTTTCAGCTTACAAATACGATTCAGCATGTTGGTGGACAATCAACTGAGGCAATGTCACTGTTTGATGATATTATAGATTACACAAACAATCTTGAAAATCTTCTGCTTGACAAAGCAGGCGTAGAACTTGAAATTGACCATGAATTTATGGAAGATGCATATTGCAATCTTTTAAATGGCGAAGGTTCAGCGAGAAATGAAGAAAGTGATGAGTTTGCGTTGACTGAGAGCGAGTATCACGATATAAGCGAGCTTAACGGTGCATTGTCATATATTCTTGAATATTCAGAAATTGATTCAGAGGAAGCCGGTCAGTTTGACGGATATATTTCTGACTTTATAAGATTAAAAGATAAATTTTCGACAGATGACAATGTGAGAACATTGAGAAGAAGTATAGCAAAGCTATACTATAAGATTTACAAGAAAGTATTTTTGAAGGATTACAAATCAAAAGAAGAAACACCTCTTATCATAGATTTGTTTTTGAGATACGGCTTTTTGAGCGAGAAACTTTTAAACAGTGACTTGCTTGAACAGCTGCTTTCGATTGAAAGACATGAAACCAATGGAGCTGCATGTGCAGTATATGATATGAAACAGTGGCTCACCGAGATAATGGAGGGAAGAAAAGAACCGTCAAAGAGTGAGTTTGATCTTGATTATGCGGAGAGTCTCAGAGACCAGAAAAGAACAGGAGCGCTTAATGATGAGCAGATAGAAAAACTTAAAAATGACAGAAATGCCAAGTTTGAGTTTGAAGTTGACAATATGTTCAGGGCAAATCACCGTATTATATTTGGTCAGGTATCAGCATTTGTTCCGTTTTTGTTTACGGATGGCTGTGCATCATCACTCTTAAAGACATACATGTCGGGAGACAGAATAAATGCGGCAGTACACAGACTACTTCAGATAGACTATTCGGCATTTTACAGAGAGAGCCTTTACACGGGTGACGGTGAACATATAAAGAAAGAATATATTATGGAAGAGGTATTCCCTGACTTTATAATACTTCCTATTTCGGGAAGCAATTCTATTATGTGGCAGGAGATTAGCGGAAGAAGAAGAAATTCAAAGGGAAGATTTCTGCTTCCGGCATTTCTTGATACAGATATTGATGCCACTATGGTTAAACTGTTTGGAAGATTCAGATGGGAACTCTGCAGAACTATACAGGGAACATCATGGAATAACATCCAGGTTAAATCTCTTACAAGTGAATATAGTGATTTTGTCCAGTTTTACAGAAAAAACAGAGAATTGTCTGAGGATAAGAAGGACAAGCTCAAAATGCAGATACAAAAATGCAGAAACAATACAAGAGAAGTTTTTGTTATTGACTATGAAAACTGGATTAAGCATGAGGCACATGGAGGACTTTTGCTTAGCAAACCTGTCCGTGAAATTATGGCTACATACTGTCCGTTTGCAAAAGATATAAGAGATTCGATTGCAGATCAGCCATTGTTCAGGGATGCCATGGCAAGATTTAACAGGGAGATAGGCAAAAAGACCAAGGAGTATGACCTTAAGTTCAGAGTCTGGGATAAAGACAAGGTAGATGTACCACAGGAAATAGTGAAAACAAGAGATTTTTACGTTGAAATGTAGATTTAATAATAAAATGACATATAAAAAGGATTCCGATTTGGTTTTGAGGAATCCTTTATTATGTTATAGAAAACTTATCGTTTCCTGTAACATAATAAACATTCCGTGAGGATGCGCATTTCGCGGAAAAAAAATAAATGCTACGCATTCCGCTCAAGCGACTCTTTGTTCCTGCAAAATAGTTTTAGATTTGAAAAAATATGTGGGAATTATATCCAGCCCCCGTCAAGTTTTATAACCTGTCCCGTCAGATAATCACTTGTATTTGTAATATCGAAGGCAAGTTTTGCGACATCTTCCGGTTTTCCTATGCGTCCGGCTGGAACTTCATCCAATACGCTTTGCAATTCGTCGTCATTTAAGAAGCCGTTCATATCCGTATCTATAATGCCACAGGCAATTGCATTGACCTGTATATTGCTTGGAGCCAGTTCTTTTGCAAGAGCCTTTGTAAAAGAATTTATACCGCCTTTTGTCGCTGAGTATGCAACTTCGGTTGAAGCACCGACACATCCCCAAACGGATGATATATTTACGATTTTTCCGGCATGCCTGCTTAACATTATGGGAATTGCAAGTTTGCAGCAGTTAAATACCGAAGTGAGATTTGCCTCGACAATATTGTGCCATTCGTCAGGAGACATGTCCTGCAAAAGACCTATATGTGAGATGCCGGCATTGTTTACAAGAATATCAATTTTAGAATAGGATTGTGCAATTAATTTGAAAAATGTTTCACATTTCTGAAAATTGCCTATGTCTCCTGTATAAGCGATACATTCAACACCATAATTTAAAATCTCCTGTCTGACTTTTTCAAGCATTTCTGAATTTTTGCGGCAGCATATACATACATTAAAACCGTTTTGTGCATAGTAAATAGAAACGGCACGGCCGATACCACGGGAAGCTCCTGTTACGACAACTGTTTTATTCATAAATTTATAACCTCATTTCATATTTGTGTTAAAAGTAAGAGTGTTTTTCTTCATATGTTATTAATATATCATATTTGTGAAGTATTGTGTCAGCTGTAAAGAAAATATACTATTTCCGATAGATTTATAATCCAATGGTTAAAATATTACAATTTATTTAAAAAAGTTATGCTCATAGGGGTTTTGCTTTACATAGAATTTTTTTTTTGTTATAATACTTCATATGTTTTTTAAGTATTATACAAAAAGAATTAAGATTAGAAAGGTACAATCATGAAAAAGAAAAGTATAGCAAAGGTATTTATCCTGAGCTTATTGAAATCAATATTGGGAATAGCGATAATAATTGCAGTAGGTTTTGCAAGTTACAAAATTTCATATATGGTTCTCTCAAACAATTCGGAAAATGTTGGAACATCTTCAAATGAAATAAAAGATATTGTTGAGGAAGCACAGACAGATGAAATTTCAAAAAATCTTATATATGTAAGCAACGACAATAAGATATCACATCTTATGCTTGAAATCTGCAACACAAAAACAAACAATATGGACTATATAACTATTCCTGTCGGAACAGATTATACGATACCGACTGAGATGTATCAGAAACTTAGTATAGTTAATCAGGAGATACCTCAGATAATAAGAATAGGGAGACTTAAACAGTATTTTCAGAATGACGAGGACGCGTATGGTTATGGAGAACTTATTATAGAGAAAATGCTTGGTGTAAAGATTAGTTATTACACGGTATTAGACCAGGAAACATATCTTAATCATTATTCAAGAAGAAATACAGAAGTGAAATTTAAACCGTTATCACTTGCGGAGTCAAGCAGTGAAAAATCTGTTACGGTTACGGAAAAAATAAATGTTGCAAGCAGAAGTTATGTGAATCAGCTTAAAGATATAAAGGGTGATCAGAACAAGATAGCCGAGTTTATAAAGGATCAGTATGAGAGAGTGGATTCAAATCTTACTGTCTATAATAAAATTGGTTATGTGGAAAGTTATGAAAAAATGGATCCGGATTTGATTCACTATTGGGGGATTCCGGGCAAATACTCCGACAAAATATTTGCGGTAGATACAAAAGCATCAAAATCATTTATAAATAACCTTGTAAATAACACTACAACATATACTCAGGCACAGGTATTTAACAAAGTTGCAAAAACTTCGACAAAATCATCAAAAGGAAAGAGTATAATTGTATTAAACGGAAGTCAGATAGGAGGTCTTGCAACGGCTGCAAAAACTACGCTTACAAATGCGGGATATAAAGTAAAGAAAATTGGTGATTACACAGCTGCTACATTGACGCAGACAAAGATTATTGTAAAGGAAGATGGTGTTGGTAAAGATTTGGTGAAATATTTTAGCAATCCTGTTGTTGAGACAGGAACAGTTGATACCGGATATGATATAAAGATTATTATAGGAACAGCTGATGCTAATAATTGATATAGAATAGCAAATTTAAAATGCACGCTACAGATTTGTTGACGTGCATTTTTAACTTTACCGCATAAAACAGTGTATATAGCTGAATGTGCAGGTAAGTATTTAGGAAAGGCATGGTATATTATGCAATCGGTTGTAAATGTTATGGGCATTGAAATTGATATGCTCAGCAATGATGTTTTTATAGAAAAAATAAATACATATCTTAATGATGACAAGCTGGATGTAATATTTTTTGCGTCAGCTGACATTCTTAACAAAGCTGCAGAAAATGAAAAATATCATGAACTTGTAGACAGAGCGGAACTTTTTCTGCCGGGAGAGGAAGCTCTTCTGACAAATTATAAAATAGATATTTTGAAGGATGCCGGTATGGTTGTGAGCTGCAAAAGTTTTGGGATTATGCTTGAAAATCTTCAGAAGCAGGACAGAACTATATACATAGTGACAGACAGCGGCAAGGATGTGGAAAATCTCAGAAATTACTGCAAAAAAAATCAGCCTGAGCTTCGTATTATAGGTTCGTGTGTATACAGCGAAGAGGTGGAGGATGCAGCAATGGTAAATGAAATAAACAGCTGTATACCTGACATTTTGCTTGTTGATTTAAAAATAGGCGTTCAGGAAAGCTGGATTATGGAGCATGCGAATTTGTTAAACTCAAAATTATGTGTTGCTATTGGTGGAGTTGCACAAATAATAATGGCAGAAGAAAAAAAAATTCCGTCATGGATAAGAAAAATCGGGTTAGCGGGCATATATGAAAAGATTGCTATAGAGAGAATACCTCAGAAATTTTTTAAGGCGAAATTTTTTAGGAAAAGAATTGACATATATAACACCAAAAAAGACGAATAATTTGACTATTTTAACCAAAAACAATATCGTTTTTGGTTAAAACAGACAGTTTGAGAGTGAAAATATTGTGACATTTAATAATAAAACGGCAAAAAAAATATAATAAATCTTATTTATATACTCTTTGCACAAAAAGTCAAAAATTTATTTGGCTATTTATCCTATGGTAAAATATTTCAAGATAGTGTATTATACAAACATGAAAGATGTGACAGGCAAATCACACTATATAATATGATTGCAAAGTGTTTGATGATTTCATTCAAATGGCTGCATCATATTCAGCTTAAACGAATTGTATAAAATTTAGGAGGAAACATATAATGGCAAGTTTATCTTTAAAAAACATTTGTAAAACATATCCAAACGGATTTCAGGCAGTTAAAAATTTCAATCTTGACATCGCAGACAAGGAGTTCATCATTTTCGTAGGACCTTCTGGTTGTGGTAAATCTACAACACTTCGTATGATTGCGGGTCTTGAAGAAATTTCTTCAGGTGAGTTATGGATTGGAAATACTCTTGTAAATGATGTAGAGCCAAAAGACAGAGATATCGCGATGGTATTCCAGAACTACGCTCTTTATCCTCATATGTCAGTTTATGACAACATGGCATTTGGTCTTAAACTTAGAAAAACTCCAAAGGAGAAGATTGACAAGCTTGTTCATGAAGCAGCAAAGATTCTTGATATTGAGCATCTCTTAGACCGTAAGCCAAAGGCTTTATCAGGTGGTCAGAGACAGCGTGTTGCTATGGGTCGTGCAATCGTTCGTAATCCTAAGGTATTCCTTATGGATGAGCCTTTATCAAACCTTGATGCAAAACTTCGTGTACAGATGCGTATAGAGATTTCTAAGATTCATCAGAGACTTGAAGCTACTATCATCTACGTTACACATGACCAGACAGAGGCTCTTACACTTGGTACTCGTATCGTAGTTATGAAAGATGGTGTTATGCAGCAGGTTGCTTCACCTATCGACCTTTATACAAAACCTTGCAACGTATTCGTAGCAGGATTCATCGGATCACCTCAGATGAACTTCATCAACTGTAAAGCAGTTAAAGACGGTTCAGACGTTAAACTTGAGTTTGGTACATACTCAGTTAAACTTCCTGAAGGAAAAGCTGAGAAGCTTGTTGAAGGCGGATATATTGATAAGGATGTTATCATGGGTATTCGTCCTGAGGATATCAAGGATGAAGAGATTTATGTAAACAACGGTACAGACAATGTTCTTGAAGCTACTGTAAAAGTTTACGAAATGCTTGGTGCCGAAGTATTCTTATACTTCACAGTAGAAGGATTTGACATCACAGTTCGTGTAAATCCTCGTACAACAGCTCGTCCTGGCGATACAATCAAGATTGCGCTTGACACAAGCAAGATTCATGTATTCGACAAGGAAACAGAGAAAGTTATTACAAACTAGTTTTAAAAGAATGTTATGTATTTTAAATATACAGTTCTATTTAAAGAACCGTCACGATTTTGTGACGGTTCTTTTTTGGACGTGAATTTTATGATATATATTTTTACAGGGAAGGTGGTTTTTGTTAAAATGCACAATTTTTTAGTATGATGATATGGTAAATATGGATATATTGTTTTATGTAGTATTTACTTTTGTGCAAATTGATGGTATAGTTTAATAATAGAGTTAAAAAGTAGGATGCTGTGTAGTTTTATAGTGTAAACGGCGGCAAGTAAAATATAGATGATAAATGTTGGAGGGAATATATGATATCTAATCAGGTTTTACAGACAACAATAGATGGACTTAAGAATATTACCAGAATTGATATATGTGTTATGGACACAGAGGGGAAAGCATTAGCTACGACAATAAATAATGTTGAAGAGTATGAAGATGCAGTTATGGCATTTGTAGAGTCTCCGGCAGACAGTCAGGTACTTCAGGGGTACCAGTTTTTCAAAGTTTTTGATGACCATCAGCTTGAATATGTTATTCTTGCAAAGGGTGACAGTGATGACGTGTATATGGTCGGAAAACTTGCGGCATTTCAAATTCAGAACCTTCTTGTTGCATACAAGGAACGCTATGATAAAGATAATTTCATAAAAAATCTTTTGCTTGATAATCTTCTTTTGGTTGATATTTACAATCGTGCAAAGAAACTTCATATAGACACAAGTGTAAATAGAGTAGTATTTTTGATAGAGACAAAAAATGAAAAAGATTCAAACGCTTTAGAAACTGTAAAGGGATTATTTGCAGGAAAGACAAGAGACTTTATAACTCAGGTTGATGAAAAAAATATTATTCTTGTCAAAGAGCTTCAAGAAAATGAAGGCTATGAGGACATGGATAAGACAGCAAATGTCATTCTTGATATGTTAAACACAGAGGCGATGATAAGTGTTCATGTGTCTTATGGAACTATCGTAAATGAGATAAAAGATGTCTCACGTTCTTACAAGGAAGCAAAGATGGCACTTGACGTAGGAAAGATTTTCTATAGTGACCAGAATGTTATTGCATACAGCAGTCTTGGAATAGGAAGATTGATATATCAGCTGCCAATGCCCCTTTGCAAGATGTTTATAGGTGAGATATTCGGTGACAAGACACCGGACGATTTCGACGAGGAAACTATCGCAACGATAAACAAATTTTTTGAAAACAGCCTGAATGTATCAGAGACATCAAGACAGCTCTACATTCACAGAAATACACTCGTATACAGACTTGACAAGCTCGAAAAGAGCACAGGACTTGATTTGAGAGTGTTTGATGATGCGATTACATTTAAGATTGCGTTGATGGTTGTTAAATATATGAAATATATGGAAACATTTGAGTTTTAATATTGAAAAATAAAAAATACCCCTGTTGCCGCAGATGCCATCGAGCTGACACTGCCGGAGACAGGGGTAAAATATTTTTGAAACCAACAACATATATATTTTATTAGCAGTAAACAATATCAAAAACTGATTGGAAGAGTGATTATATGAATAATAAAAAAGAAACATTAAGTTATATAAAAGGCGTTTTAATGGGAGTTATAGTGACTGTTACCTGTTTTGTTGTGCTTGTAACGGTTGGATTGTATACAGGCAGGCTTGATTTAAATTCAGCAATAAAAACAGGCAGCAGCCAGGTTACGGATGAGCAGGCGGAAAAAATTAAAGATAAGGTAAATCTGCTGTCTGCTTATATAGATAAGTATTATCTGAATAATATAGATTATGAAAAGATGGCGGATTCGATATATAAGGGAATATTAAATGGTCTTGATGACAAATATGCGGCATATTATACAAAGGATGAATATGAGGATATTTCTGAAAAATCAAGCGGCGTATTTTGTGGAATTGGCGCATATATGTCTCAAAATTCAAAGACAGGTGTTCTCACTATAATAGGTGTTGTGTCCGGCGGACCTGCTGAAAAAGCGGGAGTAAAAAAGGGGGATATTTTGGTCGAGGTTGACGGAGAAAATATTGAAAACAAAGATATTTCATATATTGTGTCAAAAGTAAAAGGAAAAGAGGGCACAAGTGTTGAAATTGCACTGCAAAGGAAAAATGCTGCTCAGTTATTAAAGATGAAAATAGAGCGAAAAGTGATAAGGGATAATACTGTTTCATACAAGATGCTTGATAATAATATAGGCTATATTTCTGTAAGCGGTTTTGAAGAGGTAACTGAGAAACAATTTATAAAAGCTGTTGACGATTTGGAGAATAAAGGTGAAAAAGGTCTTATAATTGACCTTAGGGACAATGGCGGAGGACTTTTAAATACTGCAATAGGAATGCTTGACAGGCTGCTTCCGAAAGAACTTGTGGTTTACACAAAAGATAAGCAAGGTATGGCACAGGAATATTACACAAAGGATAAACAGGAGGTAAATGTACCTATTGTCATACTTGTAAATGGCAATTCCGCAAGTGCGTCTGAGGTGTTTAGCGGTGCACTTAAGGATTATGGAAAGGCAAAGCTTATAGGGACAAAGACTTTTGGAAAGGGTATAGTACAGTCATCATTTGAACTTCAGGACAAAACAGCAATAAAATTTACAACATCAAAATATTACACGCCGAAAGGGAACAATATTCACGGAAAAGGATTTGAACCTGATATGAAAGTTGAATATACAGGGAAAATGACGAAATTAAAAGAGACGGGAATAAAAGTTGATAATCAGGTGGAAGCTGCTCTTGATTATTTTGAAAACTTATTTCGTTAGCCGGAAGGCTGATGAAAAAACAGGTGATGTAAGGTAGAATTACTAATCGTTTGAAGAGGAGGCATGACAATATGGATAATTTTGTATTACATTCTGAATATAAACCGACCGGCGACCAGCCGCAGGCTATTGAAGAATTGGTGAAGGGGTTTAAAGAGGGTGACCAGTTCCAGACGTTGCTTGGGGTTACAGGTTCAGGAAAAACTTTTACAATGGCAAATATCATAGAAAAATTGAATAAGCCGACGCTTATAATTGCGCATAATAAAACATTGGCGGCACAGCTGTATGGAGAATTTAAAGAGTTCTTTCCTGAAAATGCCGTTGAATATTTTGTGTCTTATTATGACTATTATCAGCCGGAGGCGTATGTTCCGTCATCAGACACTTATATAGAAAAGGATTCATCTATAAATGACGAGATAGATAAATTGAGACATTCAGCTACAGCCGCACTGACAGAGAGAAAAGATGTTATCATTGTAGCGAGTGTTTCATGTATATACGGTCTTGGAAGTCCGATAGATTATCAGAACATGACAGTGTCTTTAAGACCTGGTATGATGAAAGACAGGGATGAGGTTATTAAAAAGCTTGTTGAAATTCAGTATGCGCGTAATGACATGGACTTTAAACGTGGTACATTTAGAGTTCGTGGTGATGTGCTTGAAATATTTCCGGTTTCGGAGTCGGATATGGCATTTAGAGTTGAATTTTTCGGGGATGAAGTTGACAGAATTACTCAGATAGATGTACTGACTGGAGAGATAAAAGCTGAACTTGAACACATGGTAGTATTCCCGGCATCACATTATGTAGTAGACAGAGACAATATGAACAGAGCCATTATAGGCATTGAAAATGAACTTGAATACAGAGTAAAAGAATTTAGAAGCCAGGATAAACTTCTTGAGGCACAAAGAATTTCTGAGAGAACAAATTTTGACATAGAGATGCTTCGTGAGACTGGATTTTGTTCGGGGATAGAAAACTATTCAAGACATTTGTCGGGATTAAAGCCGGGACAGCCACCGCATACGTTGTTAGATTATTTCCCTGATGATTTTATTATCATGGTTGATGAGTCTCATATCACGATACCTCAGATAAGGGGAATGTATGCAGGTGACCGTTCAAGAAAAAATACACTCGTAGAATACGGTTTCAGACTGCCATCGGCACTTGATAACAGACCTCTCAACTTTGATGAATTTGAGAGCCACATAAATCAGATGCTTTTTGTTTCAGCAACACCGAATGTATATGAGAAAGAGCATGAACTTGCAAGGGTTGAGCAGATTATCAGACCAACGGGTTTGCTTGACCCTGAGATTACGGTTAAACCTGTAAAAGGACAGATTGATGACCTTGTGGGGGAGATAAGAAAAACACTTGATGCCGGAAATAAGGTTATGATAAATACACTTACAAAGAAGATGGCGGAGGATCTTACAAATTATCTTAAAGAGATTGGAATAAGAGTAAGATATCTTCACTCTGATATAGATACGCTTGAGAGATCAGAGATAATCAGAGATATGCGAATGGATGTATTCGATGTACTTGTGGGGATCAATCTTTTGCGAGAGGGACTTGATATTCCTGAGATTGAACTTGTGGCTATTCTTGATGCCGACAAGGAGGGATTTTTGCGCTCAGAGATTTCACTTATTCAGACGATAGGAAGAGCGGCGAGAAATGCAGACGGACGAGTTATCATGTATGCGGATGTCATAACTGATTCTATGAGAAATGCCATAGATGAGACAAATCGAAGAAGAAAAATACAGGCAGAATATAATGAGGAACATGGAATTACACCGCAGACTATTAAAAAAGCCGTCAGAGATTTGATAAGTATTTCAAAGAAGGTAGAAACAAGCAGTGACGATATAGTTAAAGACATTGAGTCGATGAGTGAAAAAGAAATCGATAAGCTTGTCGCAAAAATTAAGAAACAGATGCATACAGCGGCGGCAGAACTTAATTTTGAATTGGCAGCAAAACTCAGAGACCAGCTTTTGGAGATTAAAAAATTGGAATATTAGAAAAGTGAGGTACAAATGGCAGATAATAATATTGTAAATTTTCCTGAGGGTATAAATATAGGTGTGGATTATTATCCTGAGCACTGGGATGAGGCTCTTTGGGTTAAGGATGCGGATATGATGTATGACGCCGGGGTTAAAATTGTGCGAATGGCAGAGTTTGCATGGTGCAGACTTGAACCGGAGGAGGAAAAATTTGACTTTGAATGGCTTGACAGAGCCGTACAACTTTTCGGCGAGAGGGATATGTATGTGATTTTGTGTACCCCGACAAACACACCTCCGCAGTGGCTTTTTGAAAAGTATCCCGAAATTGTTCAGGTTGACAAGACGGGAAAGAAAATTCAGACAGGGATAAGAGGACACCGTTGTCTTAACAGTCCTGTTTACAGGGAACTTTCAAAAAAGATTATAGTTAAGATGGCAGAGAGATACAAAGATAATAAAAGCGTAATCGGTTATCAGATAGATAATGAACTTGAAGCAAATCATTGTTGCTGTGATGTTTGCAAAGAAAGCTTCAGAAACTGGGTCAGAAAAAAATACGGAACAGTTCAGACAGTAAATAAGGCATACGGGAACAATGTATGGAGTGGTGAATACAGTGATTTTTCACAGGTTATGCCTCCTATGAATGAAAATGACAAATGGCTTAATCCGTCGCTTAATCTTGATTTTAACAGATATGCGTCTGACAGTACATGCGATTATGTGGCATTCCAGTCGGATATAATAAGAAAAATTTCACCTGATAAACTTATCACAACAAATACATGGCTGTGTGCTAACATGCCGGATTTTTATGATATGTTTAATGAACTTGATGTTGTTTCATTTGACAATTATCCGACAACGGCGTTGCCAAAAGATGAAGAAACACTTTACTCACACGGATTTCATCTTGACCTTATGCGTGGAATTAAGAATAAGAATTTTTGGATTATGGAGCAGCTCAGTGGAATAGTAGGAAGCTGGACGCCGATGTCAAGGGCAATACAGCCCGGAATGCTTAAAGGGTATTCGCTTCAGGCAATAGCGCACGGTGCAGATGCGGTTATTCATTTCAGATGGAGAACAGCAGTCTCAGGAGCTGAAATGTACTGGCAGGGAATAATAGACCAAAGTAATGTCCCGGGAAGAAGATATAAAGAATTTTGTGAATTATGCAATAAAGTAAAAGAAATTCAGGGACTTAGCACAACGGTCTGCAGAAATAAAATTGCAATATTGTATTCGTCTGACAATGAGTATGCATTTAAAAATCAGCATCAGGCTCAGGAAATGCATTATTTTGAGCAGATGAAGCAATGGCACGATGCATTTACCTGTCTTGGACTTGGAGTTGATATTATAAATCAGACGCAAAACCTTGATGATTACAAAATAATAGTTGCACCAACGATGTTTGTTGAGAATAAGGAGACAACAGCAAATTTATATAAAGCGGCGGACAATGGGGCAGCAGTCATTTTGACAAATCGTTCCGGCGAAAGGGATTATAACAATAAATGCATTATGGAACAACTTCCTACAGTTTATTCAAAACTTGCGGGAATAAAAGTGACTGAATATGATGTACTTCCTGATGGAATGAAAGTTGCGATAAGAGATGAACAAAACAATATTATTTACGGAAAACGCTGGTGTGACATTATAGAAGAAAATGATAATGTGGAAGTTCTCGCAAGATATAATGAACAGTTTTATAAGGATGCTCCCGCTGTCACCAGAAACAAATATGGCAATGGAGAAGTGTATTATTTTGCAAGCGTATTAAACCGTGACGCAAGCATTGGCTTTGCTAAAACAATGGCAGAAGAACATGGACTTGATATTGTAGAAAACCTTCCGAAAGGAGTAGAAATAACTTATCGTTACGGAGAAAAGAAGTGGCGTTTCATATTTAATAATACAGAAAAAAAGCAGGAAGTCGTAATCGGCAAAGAGAAAATTACTTTGAATCCGTTTGATATGGAGATAGAAGTTGTATGATATTTTCTGAGACGAGAGTCGGTCGATGAGCCGGAAAGTTTATATTGCCAGCTGCAGCGAAAGTAATTCGTAATAGCAAAATCCCTTGCATTGAATGAAAATGGAGAGTATAATTGAAGATAATTAGGAGGGATGTATATGCAGATTAGTGGTATAAATAACGTAAACAATATAAGCAGTATATACACATACGGAAATTCAAATTTTAATCAGGTACAGAATAGTCCTGTTACGCCGGTAAAAAAGATAAATCGGACACCTGCGGTTGAAGAACAGGAGAACAAAGCAAAGTATGCTGTAGTTTATGGTGATGACAAAACAAGTGAAACATATGACACAAAAGAAGCGAATGAAGTTAAGGCAAGATATGCAGATGTGCAGAGCGTTTCATATAACAACACTGACAATCCATACGAAATTTCAAAAATGGAGAGAGATAGTATGATATTGTCGGGAATGAATTTTGATGAATATGCGTAGAAAGCATTGAACGGGAGGAATTATCGCATGATGAAATGGTGGAAGAGATTGATTTTTTCTGTTATCAGTCTGGTATTGGGATATATTTCTCTCGATTATCTTTATTCTGCTTTCACAAAGCTGATAAATGCATCGGGAAGTGCGGCGGCATACAGCCCTAAAGGTGACGGTTTGTCACAGCTTCTGGGTGCGGTCATGTTTTTGGGATATTTTGTTGTTGTAGGTTTTTATATATGGATTATAAAGAGAAGTTCCCCAAAAATTGACCTCATAGAGGAAGATGCAAAAACAGGAGAGCAGAAAGTAAAGAGAAAATGGTTTGATATTATACTTCAGATAGTTGTTATAATAACGGGAATGGTAGCAAGATGGGCGTATCTTATGTTTATATATCTGCCTAAATTATAGAGTATAAGGCAACTTCAAACACTGCTTAAAATATTCAAAAAATAGCCACAGAATATCACGATTTTATCGTGTTTTCTGCGGCTATTTTTACTATAAAATTCCAAATTTAAAGTAAAGCTTCAATCTGTAAATGAAAATCTTTAGATAAATCATAAGTTTTATCACCGGATATAACAATCGGTCTTGAAAGAAAACTTTTGTTTAATAAAACAACACGTCCGACATCACCGTTTGAGAGAAGAACTTCTGTGTTGATGTATGCCTCGACTGTTCTTTCGATAAATTTAAATAAAGCACCCGGTTCGTATAACTCTTTTTGAAGTTCCATATGTTCAAGAACAGGAAACGGGCAAATACCTTTTCTGTAAACTCTGTCGGCAGTCATGGCATCATAGACATCCGCAATGGCAACTATTCCGGAAAAAAGGTCTATTTCATTTCCTTTTAAGCCGTATGGATAACCTTTTCCATCGTATCTTTCATGATGCTGGAGCGCAACAAGCTTTATTTTTGGATTAAGGTTTTTCGTAGACAAAATGTCATATCCATATTGAGGATGCTTTTTGACTATCTCATATTCTTCATCAGTAAGACGTCCCGGTTTTTGGATGATTTCAGGAGGAATACGCAGTTTTCCAATATCATGAAGCATACCCGCAATCATCAGGGTTTCTATATCGTCGTGACCAAGGTTCATCCATGTTCCTATAACATTGCTTATGAGTGCAACATTGATGGAATGTGTATATGTAAGGTCATCATATCCACGCATACACTGCATCATTTCAAGCAAATGGAGCGGGTTTCTTGATTTTTCTAAGACACTTTCAATCTCGGAGAGCATCTCATCGATAAGTCCATCACTACTTTTGATAATTATATTGTTAAGTGTTTTTTGAAAACCTTCAAGACAGGCATTAAACTCGTTTTGAAATTTTTTAAAATCTTCGGATTGTTCAATTCGTTCAAAATAAGTTGGTTCAATTTTATTTGTTTTGGATTTATTTGTTTCATTAGGTTCATTCAGATATATGCGAACCGTCTTTATTGAATAATATTTTAATTTATCAATTATATCTTCAGTAATCTCGGTATTGCTCTGTATAACCAGATGATTGTCGCTTGTGTATGCTGCTTCTGCGATGACCATTCCGGGTACGAGATTAGCGGTAAATACTTTTTTTGTTTTCATTTCAGTCCACCCCCTCTTTAACATAAATTATATATGTAAATCAATTCAAACAGGCTTAAAAAGCCACCCCTTTAATAAATATTATATGTTAAATTATATCATTATAGTGTACTAAAAGACAAGTGAAACGGAAAAGAAAATCGGTTTATATATGTCGAATAGTAAAAATATAAATTATAAAAATATGAAAAAAAGTGTTGACAACTGTAAAAAAAGCTGGTAGTATATATCTTGTTCGTGACAACGAACAGAAATAAATGCGGAAGTGCTGGAATTGGCAGACAGGCTAGACTAAGGATCTAGTGTTGGCAACGACGTGAGGGTTCAAGTCCCTTCTTCCGCATTGCTTATCAGAAGTCTTGAAAGGCTTCTTTTTTTGAAAAATAAAAAGTGACTTAGTTATAATGAATTTGAGCGTAAATGAATGAAAAAAAGAATAATTATATAAAGAGAGCAGATACTATAAGAGGTATTTGCTCTTTTTTTGTATATATTGCACAAAAAATAAGTTGGTGATTTGTGAATAAATTTGATTGATTTTGATTGGATATGATTGTATAATGTGTTCAACAAATCAAAAACAGTCGTTTATGAGAAACGGCAGAAAGGACGAATATGATATATACGGTTACTTTAAATCCTTCGCTGGATTATATTGTTACAGTTGATGACTTTAAACTTGGTTATACAAATCGTACATCGAGTGAACTTATGCTCCCGGGTGGAAAAGGTACAAATGTTTCAATTGTTTTGAAAAATCTTGGAATAAGCAGTACAGCACTTGGATTTGTAGCAGGATTTACCGGAGATGAGATTGTCAGGGAACTGGAAGAGACTGGTATTCATACAGACTTTGTAAAGATGAAAGAAGGAATATCAAGAATAAATCTTAAACTTTCATCTATTGACGGAACGGAAATAAACGGTCAGGGTCCTGATATTCCAAAAGAGCAGCTTGACATGCTCATGGAAAGATTGATGGTTCTTAAAGAAGGGGACATTCTTGTACTTGCGGGAAGTATTCCGGCAACGATGCCATCTGACATTTATGAGCAGATTATGGAAAAACTTTATGACAGGAAAGTCACTATAATTGTTGATGCGACGAAAGACCTTTTATTAAACGTATTGAAATATCACCCATTTTTAATAAAGCCAAATCATCATGAGCTTGGAGAAATATTTGATGTTGAGCTGTCAGAGTGGGATGATGTGGTACCATACGCAAAGAAACTTCAGGAGATGGGTGCAGTAAATGTTCTTGTTTCCATGGGAGGAAAAGGTGGAGTATTGGTAAGTGATGACGGCAGGGTTGTTGCGACAAAGGCAACTACAACTGTAGTTAAAAATTCAGTGGGAGCAGGGGATTCTTCAGTTGCAGGCTTTATAGCAGGCTGGCTTGAAAAGAAAAATTATGATTATGCATTCAGTATGGCTATGGCAACAGGCGGTGCGAGTGCGGCGTCTGATTACTTAGCAACAAAACCGGAAGTTGAGGAGTCACTTAAGAGGGTGGATTTAAAATATTTAGTATAACCGTTTAAAGGTTTACAGAAGAAAGGATGGAGATGAGCATGAGAATAACAGATTTATTGGATGTAAAGAGTATAAGTCTTGACCTTGCACCTGGGTCTAAGTCGGAAGCACTTGATATGGCTATAGACCTCATGGTAAAAAGCGGCAAGATAAACGACAGAGAAGCTTACAAAAAGCAGGTTTATCTGAGAGAAGAAGAAAGCACAACAGGAATTGGTGAGGGAATTGCAATTCCGCATGGAAAGTGTGATGCAGTTGACAAGCCGGGACTTGCGGCAATGGTTATTAAGAATGGAGTTGATTTTGACTCTCTTGATGGCGAACCGGTAACACTTCTTTTCCTTATTGCGGCACCAAATACAGAGGATAATGTGCACCTCGATGTGCTTAGCAAGTTATCTGTGCTTATGATGGATGAGGAGTTTTCCAAATCCCTCAGACAGGCAAAATCAGTTGAAGAATTTCTTGCAATTATAGATAAAGCTGATGATGAGAAACCGGATATTGATGAGAGGCTTGAAAAAACAAATGTGCCTAATGAATTGGGAAAGAAAATTCTCGCAGTTACATCATGCCCGACAGGAATAGCACACACATACATGGCAGCAGAAGGAATTGAGAAAGCTGCAAGTGCAGCAGGTGTAAATGTCAAGATAGAGACAAGAGGTTCCGGTGGGGCAAAGAATGTACTTACAGACAGTGATATTGCACAGGCTGACTGCATTATCGTTGCGGCAGATGCAAAAGTTCCTATGGAGAGATTTGACGGAAAGAAAGTTATTGAGTGTCAGGTTTCAGATGGTATAAATAAAGCTGATGAACTTATAAAGAGAGCAGTAGACGGCGATGCACCTGTCTACCATGCAGCAAATGCATCAGAGAGCCAGAGCAAAGAGACATCAGGAGGAAGTATAGGGCATAAGATATATACACAGCTTATGAATGGTGTATCTCATATGCTTCCGTTTGTAGTAGGCGGTGGTATACTTATAGCAATAGCATTCCTCATTGACGGATTGTCAGTTGATATATCATCACTTTCAGTTGAGGATCGTTCAAACTTCGGTACAATCACACCGGCAGCCGCAATGTTTAAGAGCATTGGCGGACTAGCATTTAACTTTATGCTTCCGGTTCTGGCAGGCTTTATAGCAATGGCAATCGGTGACAGACCGGCACTTGCACTTGGTTTTGTAGGCGGAATGATTGCATATAACGGGAAATCAGGTTTCCTCGGAGCTATGGTAGCAGGTTTCCTCGCAGGATATGTAATTATTCTTCTTAGAAAAGTATGTGAGAAACTTCCGGAAGCACTTGAAAAACTTGCGCCGGTACTTATTTACCCTGTTGTAGGTATTCTTATAATGGGACTGGGAATGAACTATATTGTTGAGCCTGTTATGGGTGTTATAAACACAGGACTTAATTCATGGCTTGGAAGCATGGGCGGTTCAAGTAAGATTGTTCTCGGATTTATCTTGGGCGGAATGATGGCAATTGATATGGGAGGCCCATTCAATAAAGCAGCTTATGTATTTGGTATAAATTCCATAGCAGCCGGAAATTATGATATTATGGCGGCTGTTATGATTGGTGGTATGGTTCCACCATGTGCTATAGCACTTGCAACAATGTTATTTAAAGATAAGTTTACAAAAGAGCAAAGAGAAAGCGGCCCTACAAACTTTGTAATGGGACTTGCATTTATTACAGAAGGTGCGATACCTTACGCAGCATCAGATCCGCTTCATGTAATACCTTCATGTATCATCGGTTCAGGTGTGGCAGGAGCACTCAGCATGGTATTTAACTGTACACTTATGGCACCGCATGGTGGAATTTTTGTATTCCCTGTTGTTGGAGGTTCATGGTTATATCTTGTATCGCTTGTAATAGGAACAATCGTTTCAACAGCATTGCTCGGTGTACTTAAAAAGAAAATAGCATAAGAGACATTAAGACATTGAAGAAAACTTTTTGACAGAATAAAATGGTAAAAGTGTATTTTGACCATGTAAAAAAATTATGGTAATATAAATTTACAAAGAAAAAAGAACAAAAAACTCGATTATTGAAAGCAGCATATAGTGTGAAAATTAAATTTTCGTACACTGGATTTGTGTCTGGGCACACTTGGCATAAGTCCTGATATACACAAAACGTGTGCAGAAATGAGGATTATTATGAAAGAATTTACTTACACAGTTACAGACCCAAATGGAATTCATGCTCGTCCGGCAGGAGAACTTGTAAAACTTGCAAAGGAATTTTCTTGTAATGTTAATATTTCAAAAGACGGAAAGAAAGGTGACTGCAAAAAGATATTTGCTATCATGGGTCTTGGAATAAAAGGCGGCATGGAAGTTGTGTTAAGCTTTGATGGTGAAGACGAAGATGCAGCATACGAAAAAATTTCTGCATTTATGAAAGAAAACTTATAATATGTAAGCAAATCTGAAAAGTAAATAAACCCTCGGATACTTTCAAAGAGTATTCGGGGGTTTACTTTGGTATAATAAATGAAAGGATTATTGAAATGTTAGTAGAGAAAAGGCAGCAGATGATATTAAAGATGCTTGAGGAAAAGAAAAGTGTTACGGTTACTGAAATAAAAGATGCACTTGGAATTTCAGAGTCAACAATAAGACGAGATTTGACGGTGCTTGACAGTGAAGGACAGCTTGTAAAAGTATTTGGCGGTGCGATAGCAATAAATTCAAACTATAATGCAAAAGAACTTTCTGTTTCCCAAAAACTTCGTGTTAATGAAGAAGAGAAAAGACGTATAGCGAAGAATGCGGCAGCAATGATTGAACCTACTGACTTTATTTACCTTGATGCTGGAACAACAACAGGTTACATGATAGATTATATAAAACAGAAAGATGCAACATTCGTTACAAATGCAGTTGCACATGCCAAAAAGTTAGCCGTATCAGGTTTTCATGTAATACTTGTAGGTGGCGAATTGAAAGGAACGACAGAAGCTGTCGTTGGAAATGAAGCAATTTTATCTATTCAGAATTATAATTTTACAAAGGGATTTTTTGGAACAAATGGCGTGAGTGTAAGACACGGTTTTACGACGCCCGACCCTAACGAAGCATTGGTGAAAAAGACTGCATTAAAGCAGTGCAATATAAAATATATCCTGACTGACAGTGAAAAATTTGATAATGTATCATCAGTTAAATTTGCTGATTTCGGAGAAATACATATCCTGACAGACAAAATACCGGGCAATTATAAAAATTGCAGTGAAGGTATAATATACGAGGTATAAATTCACAAAAATGACAAAGAAAAATTGTATACTATGCATAAATTAAGGAGGTCTAATATATGCATGGAATACATAAAAAAGCAATATCGGGAATTTTATGTATCGCACTTGTTCTGGCATTTGGCAAGTCAACAGATATTTCAGATATTATTATAGGAAGAAACACACAGCAATCTATATCACAAAAAGAAAGTTACAATTTAAAAAGCAGCAGTAATAAAATTAATCTTTTAAACCAATCGGAAACAAAAGCAGGTTCAAATACGGCAGACGACAATGATGACTGGCTTGATGAAAACGGCGAGTTAAAGAATACGGTTATTGTCGATAAAGAAAAAGATTATTATAAGAATGATAATCGCATCATAATCGAATATAGGAATAATGTAAAGGAACCTGCCGAACTTTCAAAATATGCTGAAAAAGAAAAAGATATTGATGAACTTATAAAGGTTTATCGCATAAAGTCTCAGGAAGACACTAAAAAAGTTATAGAAATAACGAAAAAGTACAGTTCTGATATTCAGATTGCACAGCCGGATTATAAATTCAACATAGCATCCCAGAATAGTGAAGTGACGGATTATTATAAAGAAGGAAAGCAATGGGCATTGGAAAACGACGGAACTTTTGAAAATCCGGAGACTGACGTTGAAGATGCAAATATAAAAGCAGTTGAAGATATTGACCTTAATGCGCAGGGAGCATGGGACGAGATAGACAATGCTCAGAATGCATCCGTAAAAACAAAAGAAGTTGTTGTAGCGGTAGTTGATACCGGTATTGATTACACTAACGATGAGCTTAAGAATGTTATATGGCAGAATGAGGATGAGGCTTCGGACGGAACTGACAGTGATAATAATGGTTATAGGGACGATATTAGAGGATGGAATTTTGTGTCACGCAGAGGAAGCAGCAATGTAACAGATGATAACGGACATGGCACAGCCGTAGCAGGTGTGATAGCAGCGGCAAATGACAATAGTGGAGTTGTCGGAATTGCGTCGAATATAAATATTAAAATTATGCCTATTAAGTCCGTTGATTCTAAGGGAGAGGCTTCGACGTCAAATCTTATTTTAGGAATGAAATATGCAGATGCAAACGGAGCGACGATATGTAATTGTAGCTGGGGCGGCGAGTCTGACGCACGTGAATTTTTGCAAGATATGCTTATGAAACAGGTGATAGCAGCCAGTGATATGCTGTTTGTAGCGGCATCAGGAAACGAGACTACAGATATAGATAACACAGAGTATATACCGGCATCATTTACTACCGATAATTTGATAACTGTCGGAAGTATTGAATGGGACGGAAGTTTAAGCTGGTTTAGCAATTATGGCTCAAATTCAATGGAGATATGTGCACCGGGAGCAGCAATATATACGGTAAACGCAGGCGGCGGCTATGTCTTTGAATGGGGAACATCATTTTCAACACCTTATGTCGTGGGAGTTGCGGCACTGGCAGAGGCAGCCTCGGGTTCATCTGATGGGAAGGTTTTGAAAGATTTCATATGTAACAGTGACAATCTTAAAAAAATATCGGGACTTGAAAAATATTGTCAATATGGCGGAATACCTGATGCCGAGAAAGTAGTAAAAGCTGCTTTGGCTTATCGTTTGACAGAAGAGACAAGCGTCACGGCTTCGCCGGCAGCAAGTGAGACACCTGTGCCGACAAGCACAACAGCGGCAACGGCTATACCTTATGGTAATACATCACAGCAGCCTGATATTTCAGCGACAACGGAACCGGATGTCAAAGAGACAGAAACACCACAGGAGACAGCCGAGCCAGTGAATAATTTGAGTGCAACAAGTGTACCGACAGAGACACCTGCGGCAGAAGCTTCTTCGTCACCGGATGCTGCATCGGAAGAACCGACTGACGATATAAATATCAGTGTTAAGAACAGTCTTTACAAAGGATATGCCAGAAAGATAAATGTAACTGTGGGCGGAAGTATTTCAGAGATAAAATATTCAAAAGGCAAAAAAGAAACTTCATATTTTGGAAAGTTCGGAAACGAATTTACAAATGTAAACAGCAGCAGTTTTACAATAAAGGCATATGAACCGGGCTGGTATACAATATATGTCAAGACAATAGGCGGAAAAGAAAAAATAAAAAATGTGTTTGCCAATGTCAAGATTGTAAAAATATCAAAAACAAAATTAAGTATAAAAAAGGGAACAGAATATAAACTTACTGCGTCTATTAAAGAACAGAGCAGTTATCCGGAAAAACTGACAGGTAAGGTTTATTTTAAAACATCAAATAAAAAGATAGTTTCAGTTAATGCGGCTACAGGGAAAATAAAAGCGAAATCAAAAGGCAGGGCAGTCATAACCGCATATACTAAAAACGGAAAGAGTGCCAAATGCACAGTTACATGTAAATAAACGGTATCGGGTGCAGTGTGTTATAATGCATAATTTACTGTAATATTTAATGTATTTTAAGTCTCCTAATTACATTGTATTTTTGAACTCTGCTATTTAAAATATTGGTATATGTGGAGCAAAGAAGCTTCAAAATTAAAAATCAAATCGGAGGACAAAGATGAGCGAATTAAAAGCAAAGGCACTTCATATGGGACCTGCACAGTGTGCTGTTGATCTTGGTGATGGAAGTGAGCGTGGAGAATATGTAAATCAGGATTATATCTTACAGAAACTGGGCAGACCGCATAGAGCAGTCAACCTTATGTATTGCTATTATCCGAACGATGAAGGATGGCCGGGAAGAGCAAGCGTTGTTCATGCTGACCCGTCAGTACAGTTTGCATGGGATTTCCCTTATGATGATTATTTTACTTATAAGGGCGGTTTAAATGGTACATTGGATGATGAACCGTTTACATGCATGAGAGATGTCCGCAGACATGGACAGGATGTACTTCTCACAATGACAATAGACCCTAAGGTTTCAGACGAGCATCTTGTAGCGATAGCTAAAGACCTTAGAACTTTCGGAAGAGTCCAGCTTCGTATAAATCATGAAGCAACAGGAAACTGGTTCTCATTCAACAAGAGAGCAAGCTATGAGGAAGTTGCGGCATTCTTTAAACATGCAAGCGAGATAATCAGAAAAGAAGCTCCAAATGTAAAAACAATCATTTGTCTTGATGGTTGTAAAGAACTTGAGGATGAAAAGATGGAGATGGAAGATATATTTGCAGAGGCTTCAAGGGCAGCAGATATAGTATCCGTAGACAGATATATGGCACTTCATTGGGGATGGCCTTATGATGTTGCAGAAGAAGGCGGTACAACATTTGCACGCCACGCTGTAAGTAAGATATATCAGCTTGCAAAAAACAGTTATGAAAGATATACATATGTAAATAACGGCGTTAAAAAGCCTATGGTATTATCAGAATTCAATTCAGACGGTGATGTAACAGGTCCATATGATCAGGCAGCTATGCTCAAGGAATTCTGTGAAATGCTTAAGAAAGATGATGAGAAATGGCTTTCAGGCTTTACTATGTATCAGTTCAGAGACAGAGGACGTCTTGGTCTTGAAATAGAAGACCCGAACAACAAGGATGTCGGAATCGAGCAGCCGCTTATGGAGACATACAGAGAAATTATTCATGATGATTTCTTCAGCCCTTCAATGGAGACAGGCGCAGATATTGAACTTCCTGCAAAACTTCGCTGGGGCGGCTCAGAAGATGCAGATGGCGTAGCCATAAATCTTCACTTTGACAGCAACCCTGTATTCTGTGAAGTATATTTTGATGATGATAATGTTGATATGAACCTTATGATTGAGTTAAACGGACATTGGTTCTATAAAGCGCCGGGTGTGAAATGCATAGACATGATGAGTGCATTCTTTAAAAAGCCGCTTGATAAGGCAGCAGATATGACACTCAAAATATTTGCACCACCTGCATCAGGTGAAAATGATGAAAGTCAGGGAGATGACTGGCAGACAAATTATTATACGGAACTTAAATCACTTCCTCAGATAAGAATAAGATTTGCACCGATTGTAAAGTAATAAAATAGATTTAAAAGAAGAATTAAAACCCCCTTGTTTTCCTTGTGAGATAATTATAAGGAAAGTGAGGGGGTTTTTTGTTATTATTACTGTGGGGACAGCAATAGACTTTTAGAAAAAATAAACACAGACAATATTTGACCATTTAGACACGAAAATCGACCATTTAGACATGATTTTACATAAGGGGGATTTAATGTGGTAAGGTATAATTGTTTCAAAATAAAAAATAACAGTGGAGGAAAAGTATTATGAAAAAATCAATTAAAAAAATTATAGCAATGGGAATGATGGCAGTATTGATATCATCAAATGCAATAGCAGTTTCTGCTCAAACTAAAAGCGGAAGAGTAAATGGAATCAATTTTAATGCATTCAGTAATTTTTCAAGAACAACGGCAAGTTCGGGAACAGTAAGCTCGTCACCAAAATTAAAGACAAATGTTACATCGACATATGTTTATGTAGATTTAAGAGATAATGATATGATTAAAGTTAAAAGAAGTCAGAGTGGAACTGCTGCGGCAACATTATCTTTTAGTGCACCAAGGAAATGCAAGAGTGTAAGTATATCGTCAAACCATATGGCTAGTTCAGGTGGTGATACATGGTCAGGTTCTACTTTTGAATCTTAATTCGTTAATATATTAAATTTTAAATAAAAATTTAACACGGCTAAAACAAGGTGGAATTACAACATCTTGTTTTAGTTATGTTTTTATAAAATTAATTTTGTTTATTTATATGATTCTCACAGAGATTATGAGTTTCACAATTGTCTGCTGTTAAGAATGGGGGATGAATATGAAAAAAAAGATATTGTTAACTTTATTGTTCTGTTTTGTGTTTATTTTTACAGCGTGCGGCAGTCCTGCCACAAAATCGAATTCTTCTAAAAAATTAAATGAAATAGATACACAAAAAAATGAAAATAAAGATGAGAATATAAGTGAAAATAAAATTGTATGGGTTTTGCCGGAAGAATTTATAAAGATTACAAAACTGCAGGATAATACTGTGTATTTAAATCAGCAGTTAAAAAAAGACGGTTATAATTTTTCGGTGGCGTTTAAAGGTGTTTCAGGGACAGGAAATAATTATTATAAAGATGTAATGAAAGAGATGAAAAATAATACGGCAGATATTGCTTCTCTTGGACTTGATGCGAAAGGAGAGAAGGTAGAGCCATCTGTAAAGCTTATTAAGAGCGGTGTTTTTCTCGATTTAAATAATTATCTAAAATCAGCCGAAGGAAAGAAATTGCATAGTGCATTTCATGATAAGATATGGGATACGGTAAAAATCAATGGGGAGATATGTGCAATACCTAGTCAGACATCACAGGATGGAACTGCATTTGCAGCTTTTAATAAAAAAATATTTGGAAAAAATATAGCTTTTGACGGCAGCTCAATACAGGAACTGAATGATATTCTTAATAAAGTTAAGCTGCCAAAAGGAACAAACGGTATTTTGTGGCAGTTAGCATTTAGAGATATTTGTGAACAATTGGGATATGTATATGAAAATGGAGTAGTTACTGATATTAAAACAGGTGTGGTTTCATGTCCGTTTGAAACTTCTGAAATCGTTGAGTATCTTAAATTACTGCACAAATGGTATCAGGAAAAAAAACTTGTAGCATTGGATGATGGTGAAAACAGTGAGATTAGCAGCATGAAATTTGCTGTTTGGATGGGATATACAAGGGATGAGGTGTTTGAGCGTGTAAAAGACAATACAAAAATAGTACAGCTTCCATATCTCTTTTTTACACGTACAAGTGGCAGCACAGGTGTAAATAAGATAAGTAAAAAGAAAAATGAGGCATTACAGTTGTTGTCTTTGCTGTATACGGATTCAAAGTACGCTAATTTATTGATTCATGGAAAAAAAGGAAAAACATATCAACTCAAAAATGGTTATGCATATGATATGGAAGGAAATGTAAAAAGTGAATATGCAGAAACTTTTATTACTGGCATTTATGATTACATTTATCCATGGGAAGAAGAAGAATTTCCAAGAAACCGGGCAAAAGAAAAGCAGAGTTTACTTGGGACACCTGCAATGCAGAGATCTACATTGATGGGGTTTGTACCGGATTTAACTGATTTTGATGATAAAATGATAAAATTATATGAAGTTACATCAAAATACGAAGAAATCTGGCAGAAGAAAGATTTTGATTCAGCACTTGCTGATGCGGTAAAAGCCTGCAATGCTTCTGAAAGCAAGAAAGTGGAAAAGGAATTAAACAGTCAGATTAGTAAATGGCGCAGCAAATGACAGGAATTGATGGGGGAATTTTTATATGAAAAAAAGTAAAAAGCGGGTTATGACAGGATTTATAGTATTGGTGGCTTTAGTAATAGCAGTGGCAGTATGTAAGGGAGTGTTAAGAAAAAATACAACCGGTCAGCAGGAAGGACAGGAATGGTATATAGATTTTGCAAAAAAATCATATAGTGGAAATGGGTGCTTTTATACCGAAAGTAATTATCTTCATTATCTGGATGCAAAAACAGGCAAGGATGTATTAATTTGTAATGATGCATCCTGTAAACATGATAAAGAGACATGTTCTGCCTATTTTGATGCTACTCAATTGATAGCTTATGAAGAAAATAAAAAACTGTTATTGATTACGGATTACAATGCAAAAAAGTTAGGTGAAGTTTATTTATATCAATCATCTGTCAACGGACAAAACAGAAAAAAAATATGTATGCTTAGTGACAATATTCAGTATATAGAGTGCGCTGCTGTGACAGATAGATATATTGCTATCGGATATTATAATCAATATGATAAAAAAAATTATGAAGATTTACCGCTTCAGACAGCCGGAGTTTATGTATATGATATGAAAAGTAAAAAAGGCAGAACGATATTTGAAAAAGAATTGTGCAATGCCCGAATTTTGTCAATAGATATTACAAAAAAGGGTGAGGTCTATTACTCACTTTTGGGGTATGATGTAAGCGAAAAACAGGCGTTGAAACATTCTGAAGATTGGGATTATCTGGATAAACATATAGTAGAGAGCATTTATCGCAGTGATTTTTCGGGAGATAAAAATACCAAAATACAGAATCCTGATAATCTGTTGACATTGCAACTGTGGCAGAATCAATATTTTTACAATGATAAGGGTAAATTATACGCATATGATACGCAGAAGAACATAACTAAAGAGCTCGGAGATGAAATGACGCTTATTCCGACTTTTAAGAAGGATGAGGTGTATTTTGAAAAATATGATAAAAAGCAGAAGAAAAGTATGATATACAGTTATGATGGCAGTAAAGTTGATAAGGTCGGATTTATTAATGACAATGTCATATTAGAAACAGTGTTTGAAAATACGGTATATATAGAAAATATAGATGAAAAACAGAATAGCAAGCTTGGGTGCGTCAAATCGGTGGAGGATATTATAAAATGATAAAACAGATTTGTTTTGAATTGAAAAAGATAATAAAATCGCCGCAGATTTTCTTTTCGATTGTTGGACTGTTGTTGGTATGTGGTATTTTTTTTGAATGCAAAATTGAAATTCCGGAGTTGGGGAGTGGTTTTTCAACAGAAGGGTACCATAAGATTGTCAAAGAATTAAAGAGTTCTTCAGGTGATGAGATATATAAAAGAGTGTCTGACAGCTATAAAAATATGATGCAGGGGATAGCAGAGACAGAGATTAAATATGAAAAAAATTATAGTCGTGAATTAAATTTATACGGACAGGTTATAAAAGAATTCGGTCAGTCAGAGGAATATCCGAAGTATGTACAAACTGTTTTAGACAATTCTCAGAAGGCGGGTATCAGTCTTTTTGATGAAAGTGATGGAACACAACGTGAGCAGGAAAAGGTTCAGAAGGATTTTCAAAAAATGACGGAAACTAAACCTCACTTTTTGGGAACTTATGCTGTTGAGATGTATATGAAAACAGATTTGTGGGACTTAGCTGTCATTGCCATTGTAATGATACTGGTACATTCATGTATTCTTGCTGAAGTGGAAGAAAATAAAATATGTCTCCTTCGCTGCACGAAAAACGGAAGGGCAAAAACGGCATATGCAAAATTTATAAGTGGTTCAGTGCTTTTATTTTGTGTGCAGTTTATAATGTATGTTCTGCGTTTTGTGCTGGCGGGTATTGCATATGGATTTCCTAAGTTTTCAGAGGCTTTTCAGTCAGTTTCAGGAACTTCCGGCTGTACTCTGAAAATATCTATAGGACAGGCAATGCTTTTGGTTTTTATTTTGAAACTTTTTGTGACAATAGTATTATTTTCAGTATTTTTTACTGTAGCTTTACTGCTTAGAAATACATGGAAATTTTACATAATCGGTTTGGGTATTATGGCAGTCAGCTGGATTCTTTTTAGTCAGATTGATGCCAACAGTTTTTTAGCAATTTTAAAATGGATGAATCCTGTCGCTTTTCTGGCAGTAGATTCTATAATATCGGATTACAGAAATTTAATGATATTTGGCTATCCTATAGGGTATATGTCTTTTGTTCTGTTGGTATGTGTCCTGTTTTTTGGAATATGCATATGTACGATTGGAAAGCTTTATTGCAATGTTATGCCATTCAGAGAAAAGAGCGGGTCAGAAAAGATTTTTGCACTGCGTGAGTGTATTGCGGGCAGACTGCTTGGCGGTCATGGTCTTTGGGGATATGAATGCAGAAAATGGAGCTTTTACCAAAAAGGTATCTGGTTCTGTGTTTTTTATATGATTATAGGCTTTATTGTGTATCAGCCTGTCAGTGAGAGACTTTTTACTAAGGAAGAGATTTATTATAAATATTATGTGAAACAGGTAGAGGGAAAGTATACCGAAGAAAAAATGAAATCGCTTTATGCGAAAGAAAAGAAATTATCAGCAATAAATAAGAAAATAGAGAAAAACGGTGGAAAATATACCGGCGCTGTGATTGTGTATTACAGCAGACAGCTGGAAAAAGAACCCGGTTTGAAAAAGGCAGTTGCCTATGGAAAATATCTGAATAAAAATGGTGGTGACTTTATTTATGAGCAGGGATACCATATTTTGTTTGGAAAAGGAGATGGGAAGTTTGCACTGTTCCTTTGCAGATGTGCCAGTCTGATGCTGATGGCTCTGTTGTCTGTGTTGATATGGTATATTGAACAGACCGGCAGGATGAATTGTCTTATCAGAATATCAACATGTGGAACAAAAAAAACAGACCGTTATAAATATGGAAATGTTATGCTGAGTGGTATTATAGTTGCTGCAATAACATATATTCCATGGGTTTATAATGTGTTTTCTGTTTTTGGCTGTGCAGGACTTTCTTCACCGGCAAACAGTTTGCAGATGTTTTCCAAGGTTCCGGTATGGGTTCCGTTGTCTGCAGTGATTATAGCATTTTTTGTGCTTCATATGTTGTATCTTTGGGCAATAGGTTTTATAACTAAAGTTCTTAGCAGGGTAATAAAAAACGGTCTGGTGGCGGCTGTTCTTTTGTTTGGATTTGGCATTCTGCCTATTTTGCTTTTGTGGGTGTGAAATTATACAATTAAATGGGAGAAAAATATGAAACTGGAAATAAAAAATCTGATAAAAAAATATAATGATGTGAGAGCACTTGACGGTTTTTCAGTGACTATGACTCAGGGGGTATATGGACTTTTAGGCCCCAATGGTGCCGGCAAATCAACCCTTATGAATATTTTGACAGACAATCTTAAACGTGATGACGGTGAGATTTTGTACGATGGCAGGGAAATACTTGAAATGGGTGCGGATTATCGAAAGATTGTAGGATATATGCCCCAGGAGCAGGTGGGATATTCACAGTTTAGTGCGTATGAATTTTTACGGTATATGGCAGTTTTAAAGGGATTAGATATTAAAAAAACAGAGACTAAGGAACAGATTGATACACTGCTTAAATCGGTGCATTTGTATGATGACAGAAAGAGGAAAGCAGGTGGATTTTCAGGTGGAATGAAAAGACGTCTTCTGCTTGCACAGGCACTTCTTGGAAAGCCTGAAATTCTGATTCTTGATGAGCCAACGGCGGGTCTTGACCCAAAGGAACGCATTGCCATGCGAAACATGATTGTCGATATGGCAAGGGAGAAAATAATCATTCTGGCAACGCATATAGCAGCCGATGTAGAATGTATTGCAGACAGCGTAATACTTATAAAAAAAGGAAAGGTAATACAAAATCAGGCACCGTCTGTGCTGATAAATGAGGTGCGTCCTTATGTAAAGGAAATACTTTGTTCTAAAGAAGAATTAGGAGAGTATGAAAAGAAATACAGAATTGGAAATATCATTCAAAGAGATGAGGGGCTTTCACTTCATATTATAGATGATGTACCGGATAATGAGATAACAGAAGAAATGCAGTTGTCTCTTGATGATGTATATCTGCATTATTTTGAATAATTAAAAAAACAAGTGTCACAGGATGTCACGAATTTATCGTGTTTTCTGTGGCATTTTTTGATGGAACTATAAACTGATTTGAAAAAAATAAAAATGATAAGTGACTCATTCTAAAAAAACACAGAAAATGTAATAAAAAATATATTTTATGTTGCATCTGTTTAGGTTATTATATAAGAGATAATTTATGGTTATTGTTCACTCGCAAGCATGACACCTGATGTCAGGTTGTGCACCAATGAGTAAATTTTTTGGTAAGGCGAAATGTATGGAAAAGAGGTATAATATGGGTAAAAAAATGTTAAGAGTTTTATGTTGTGGAGCGTTAATATGTGTCGTTGCAGGAGTTTCATTTGCAGCGGAAAATCAGTATCAGAAAAGTGTACTTAAAAGCAAATCGGTGGATTATATTAAAAAACTTAACGAGGTCTACCATCCGGCTGAAATTTATGATAAGAAATGTGTGAAATTATCGACAAGTGATAATGAGCAGATTTCCCATATGATGGATAAGCTGCTAAATAATATTGACAAAAAATCTTCGTATTATAAGATGACAAAGGATGATATAAAGGAAATTATTGATAATGAAATGAAAATGTCTCCTGACAAGAGAGTAAAGTCTACTAAGGTTGAATGTGTAAGACAGGTTGCTTCAAAGGTTGGAAAAAATAAAGCAAATGTAGTGCTGGTAGTGCGTGAAACTTCCGAAAAATACAATGGAGATACAGGAAGTTCAATGACAGAATATGATTTTTCATATAAGAAAGTTTCAGGGGAATGGAAACTTGAGAATGTTGCATATGATTACATGACATAATCAAAGCATAAGCGTTCACCGTAAAGGTTTATATCGAAACTTTGTTGTGTGTAAAGAACATGCATCATATTAATCTAAGGAGGAATTTTAAATGAGAACTCATGGCAGGCTGGTGAAGAATATAGCAGGAATTTTACTGTTACTGGCATTATTGTCTTTGCTGCTTCCGTTTTGTAAGTTTAATGCAGGAGCAGGCGACATGACGCTTTCAGGAGTGGAAGTTTTGAAAACCGGAGGAAAAGCTGGTTATACATATTTTAAAACAGGTGCTCTTTCTGATGATTATATACTAAAATCACCATACACATGGGGAGATATAAAACAAAGTGTTTTGTATATAAATAATGCGGGCGGAGCAAAGATAATGGTATTTTGTGGGGCGGCAATAGTAATTCCGATAATATTGTGTTTTCTTTCAATGATAATGTTGTTTATGGCTGAGGGAAAAAAGACAATGTTTCTGCCGACGGTATTTACATTTGCAACATCAGCGGAAATGGTGCTTGTACTGCTGTTGTTTAGTCAGTTAAGACCATTTTTAATGGTCGGAGTTTATCTTTTTACATTGCTTAACGTATTTGCGCTGATATTTATACTTGCAGGCTGGCTGACAGGTGGCTACAGTCAGCCGGATAGAAGACTTGGACGTTATGGAAATGATAATGACAAGAGCAGTGATGATGACAATGACGGTTCACGTCGGAAGAGAACAAAAAGGAAAACACGCCGAAAAAAGAAAACAAAGAAGAAAAAGAAAAAAGATAAGAATTCTGACAGGAACGATGACAAAAAAGACGACAAAAAGGATGAACAGAAAAATAAAAACAGTAATGCTGTTGTCGGAAAGATAAGTGACGGAAACGGAATTTACCACGGTCTTACATGGAATCTCACAGATGGAAATGAACAGACTGTAACAATCGGAACAACGGCTGATGCAATGGATGCATTGGCATCAAACAGCCTTAAAAACATGAATGCCATAGCAGAGAATAATTGTACGGTGACATTTGACGCGGCGGCTAAAAAATATAAAATTGAGAGCCACTCGAAAGCTGATATTTTAATACTGCAGGATGGAAAAGTTGTCAAATGGCTTAAAAACGGTGACAGTCATGTTGTGGCATCCAAAGCAGTGCTTCAGATAGACGGAAGAAGAGACTCAGTGCGATTGGGATAGGTGAAAGGGATAATGTAACGGATAAATAAAAAAGGCAATCGGCAGATAAATGAAAGGAGGGTGAGTGTATGCAGTTACCATATTCCGAAGAACTAAATATCGAATATCTCGGACGTTTATTTGATAATACCAGTGAATGTTATAAATTCTTTTGGTTTGATGCGCTTATTACAAAGGTAATTGACGGCAAAAATGAAATAGATTATGAAGAGATGGTCGATGAGATGATAGCAGAAGCATGGTATATGGTAACGGAATATCATCTTAACCTCGGACCCAGAGATACATTGGAGGGGCTGATAGATTTAATCAAGGCTAAAAATCCACAATTAAAATCATGTGAGAAAAAATCGACTATATTAGAGTTTTTAAAGAATACTGATGACAGTGAAATTATAAGTAAAAAAAGAATTTTAACACGGAATGTTCCGTATCGTCTGCAGGCACCTTTTATGGTAAATATAAAGGGAAAAACATGGGATATAGGCGAAAGTAAACTGATTACGAAAATTAATCAGGAAAGCAGGCTGATTTATTATTTTAAAGAATTTGAAGGTCTTTCTACTAAAATAACAGTCCAAGAAGATTGGATGAAATATATTGTAAAAAATAAGGAAATTATCCGGGGATGGCTTGAATGCAAAATGATTAAATATCTTCAAAAGCGCAATCCAAGTGTACCTGGAATTGCAGATAAACTATACCCGCCACAGGAACGTAAACTTGACAGGATTAAAAAATATTGGAAGATGATTTTGTCAATAGAACAGGTGCGGGATATATATGATGGTCAGATATTGAATCAAAAAGACATGTCGATTGACCATTTTGTTCCGTGGTCGTATGTGGCACATGATGAAATGTGGAACCTGAATCCGACAACAAAGAGTATCAACAGTTCTAAAAGCAATAATCTGCCTGAGTGGGATATGTATTTTGAAAAACTGGCAAGACAGGAGTATCAATCGTATCGGCTGATGTGGAAGTATGACATAATTCATGATGAATTCGTTAAATGTGCCAAAGAACATATTAACAATGACGAGATTAGGGAGCGTGTTTACAGAGAAGGACTTGATTATGCGGAATTTGCAGGAGAACTGAAATCTATTATTCTGCCAGTGTATCAATCAGCACAAAACTGTGGATTTGGAAAGTGGAGATGGAAGGGCAGAAAATAGGAGATAAGAAATTTGTAATTTTAAAACTTCGTATTTAAAAAGGAATGTCGCCAACATTCAATTCGCACCATATATGTACCACTCACGCAAACCTTCTTGATTTGATGTTAAACACAGTATAATGTTTGTAAATTCATCAGAAAAGCATTGAACAAGGAGGAACAGCCATGAAAAGAAGAGTGACAACAGGAATATTTGCGGCAGTTTTTATGACAGGGTGCTTTATAATTGCACATCCACAGAAAACGCAGGCGGCACAGGCGGTAGCAATTAGTTCGGCAGATGATTTCCTGAAGATTGAGGATAATCCATCAGGAAGTTATTATCTGACAAAAGATATTACTGTTCCAGCAAACACGTCTTTATTTACAAAATGGGACAAGCAGTTTAAAGGAACATTAGACGGAAAAGGGCACAAGATTAAAGGTTATACTTATTCTGCCGGTGTATACACAGATTATGCGAGTCTTTTTGTATATGCAAAAAATGCAACATTTAAAAATCTGACGTTAAGCAATGTAAACATATCGTTAAAAAAGAGTGGAAAGGCAAGTGCACTTGCAGCATATCCAACTAAATGTACATTTTCAAATATTACGGTCAGTGGAAAAATAACAGTCAGCGGTACTACAAGCAGTGCATCCGGAGTAGTAGTATTAGCCAACGGCAAATGTACATTTACAAAATGCGTAAACAAAGCGGATATTACGGTAAATGCATATGACACTACCAATAGTGAGGATGCAGACAGCGTAGACGACCAGGGCGGTGATGCAAACGGAATTGCAGGTTTAGCATATGACAGTACGGCAATGAAATGTTCAAATTCAGGAAAAATTACGATAAACGGCGATCTTCGCTGGGCAAGTGAAAAAATTAGTGCAATTGGTCTGTTTGGCAGTATAAAGGGGATTACAGGCAGCAAAAATACAGGAACTATCACTGCAAAAAATGTAAGCAAAGGTGATTATGCAAGTGGGGGAGTTCTGGCAGTTGGCATAGCAGGTGAAGTGTATGGAGCTGGTAAGAAGATGGTATCCTGCTACAATACCGGAAAGATTAGCGCATCAAATAACAGTAATGATGTTGGAACAGTTGCAGCAGGAATTGTAAATGCTGCAAGCAAAACAGACACAAGAATCATGAGATGTTATAATACGGGAGCAGTTCAGATATTGGGAGTGGCAGGAGGCAAAACAGGTATCGAATCAGGAGCAGGCGGTATAGGTGGTTTAAATGTAGCCTCAATCACTGAAAGCTATAATACAGGAAAGATTGCAGCAAATGTAAAAACCGGTGGGGTAAAAGTAGGCGGTATAGCGGCAGACATCTGTAATGTGCGTAACTGTTATAATACAGGAAGTGTTTCTACAAAAACAAATGCAGTCAGTTACATAGGTGGAATAGCAGGATGGCAGGAAGCGTATGCGAGAGGAAGAGAAAAAGAAGCGGCAGCCTGCAATTATAATATCGGTACAGTTAAAGGAGGAAAGAAAGTAGTAAAAGGTGCCATTATTGGACGCTATGAAGTGGCAGGAATTTCAGGTAAAGCGGCTGTTTATGACAACTACTACAAATCAGGAAAAGCATATGGAGAAGCTGGTATTTCGTGGAAACCATATCTGGCAAAAGCAGTGAAAGTGTCTTCAATCAAGACAAAGAGCTGTCCGAAACTGTCTTCAAAATACTGGGTATATTCTTCAAAGCATAAGAGACTGGTATTGAAGAACAATAAAGAGAAGTAAAATATTTAAAGTAGAATTGATGTTTAAGAATAATAAATGGAGCAAAATTATTTGATTTTTAAGTCCTCTCATTTGAATATTTTGTTTTGAGCCGGAGAAAATTTTATGATTTATTGAGTAATACGGATGGAGAAGATTTTCTGACATACTACGGAGAACGCAAGCTGATTCTTCGTGTTGCCTTTGAAAGGTATCTGCGTAATCATCCAGAACTAAGGATGCGGGTATAATGGCAAAGGCGGGAAGAGGACAGACAATGCGTGATTCCAAAAGAAGAGTCCTTAGACCGGGAGAGTGTGTAAGAGCAGATGAAAAATATCAATATAAATATCATATTGATGGGAAACCACACTTTGTATACAGTTGGAAACTGGAGCCTACGGAATCACCGATCCAAAAGCTTCTTTCTATGAATTTATCAACGCTGCAAAATCAATGGGCTGATAGGAAGTAACCGAATGGTTACCGCAAAAATCCTCTGCTGTATTACATGCAATGCGGCAGGGGATTTTTTTACAAAAGTAAAAATTTTACCCCTTAAAGTAAAATTAATCCGTTCAAATTCGATTGCATTTTCCTTATAATGACTATATCATTATTTGAACAAGGAGGGTTTTTTATGTTACTTAAAAAACGAATTCT
>OGDF01000672.1_pt1 | contig 53048 bp, 56 predicted proteins | sample 1570141 | NCBI WGS metagenome assembly OGDF01 (sample SAMEA4370581, study PRJEB24528) | human gut metagenome
CTTTTATTTCATTCGTTTGTTTAGTAGTTAGGGTACGGCGAACATGCATATCAAATTCTGCATCTGGAAAAGGGCCAAAACTTCGCAGTACGCTTGTTCTAGAATGAATATCCTTTACCCTGATCAAATACTTATGATTCTTCATACCTACTTTCACAAAAGAATTGATAGATTCATAGCCTCTGTCTGCAATGAAAATAGCTTTAGGACCATCATATCTATCCACTATTTCATTGAATGCACCATTTTCATTCATTACGGCATTTCCTTGAAGAACAATATCATCATAAGTACATTCCAATAGATCATAGCTTGTATTCAGATGATAGGCAAAGAAAGGTTTATTCGAATTATTGGCCTTATAAAAAGTGGTTTTAGTATCTTTGATAGCACTGCTGATAGGCAGAACAGAACCATCAACAGCGAGAAGGCGATAACCTTTGTGAAGCTTGATTTTCTGTGTTCGTTCATTGAACATATTGAATAATGTACGGAATGCATCTGGACGAATCTTACTACGTGCCTGTACAAATGAAGAAGCTGTAGGCGTATCAAGCTTATATCCAAACAATTTGAACATTTCATCTTTTAAAGATCCAGACTCTAATAAAAGCACATTGAAAAGTGTACTTCCAAAAAGATGTTTTCTTTTCCGTGTAAAATCCTTATTTGAATCAACAACAAATAGTGAAGAAGAATCATTCATGGTTTTGATGCAGAATTTTAACTGCTTTTTTAACGATTTATAATTGTTCATAAGTACCTCCAAAAACATATACCTATAAACAATTGGCCTATTATCAGAAATGATAATAGGCCACATATTTCAACCTGTATGTCAACAAAAAAATTCAAATTTTCCATAAAAAAAAGAGGAGCACATTTTTTGTGTTCCCCTCAAAACCGTCATTTCTTAACTTAATGACATTGGGTATAGGCCCTCTTCTTTTTTTACATCAATAATGAAAATAATTACATTTTAACTTGAAAATAAATGTAAATCATAGTATTATACAGTCAACGCATTGATATGGAAGAGTAATTCACTACGTTTTAGCCTAGAGAGATATTGTTTGGTGGAAAATATCGTAAAGCTAGAGAATGAAAATCACCATGGAGTGGCTATAGCGATAATGTAGTTATAGACGTAAGTCTTACGATATAAAGACTAGATGTGATAGCATCGATGAGGGCATTCATTAGAATGAATTAGAGTGGTACCGCGGAAGAATAAGATTATTATTACCTTTCGTCTCTGAAGTTGTTAATTAGGCAACAAGAGACGGAAGGTTTTTTTGTTGCAGAAAGGGAGAATTTGAGAATGAAAAAGAAAGAGAGCACAAAATTGAATCGATCATGGATGGCTGCATTTTCAGTGGCCACAACCGCATTTGCAGCACACGCAGGTGGAGGATTTGCGACAGGAAATCAGGAAAACACATGGTTTGTTAGTTTAGGGTGGCCAGCTATTGTTGGGGTTGCCGTTGCGATGTTACTTTTATCTATGACAATTCGTGAAGGCCAGATTATGATGAATTCAAGAGGATTAAAAACGTATAAAGAACTATTTGAATGTTTATATCATCCATTTGATAAATTAGAATTATTATTTGAATTATTCTTTAATATTATGGTTTTAATGGTTGTTGCATCATGTATCTCTGGTGCAGCCAGTGCATTAACCCAATACTTTGGATTGAATTACTATCTAGGAACATTTGTGATTGGCCTTGTTGTATTATTCTTAACAATTTTTGGCGTAGATTTGATTCGTAGAGCAAGTACATATATGGGTGTAGTAATCTTAGTACTAGCTGTTTCTATTTATACAGTAGGTTTATTAAATGGACACAATTTGTTAGATGTTATGCGTGTTGATTTTTCAGTACATGGGTGGAGTCAACTTCCAAAAGCAGTTTGGAACGGTGTTACTTATTCAGCTTTCCAATGGGTTACAGTACCAGCTATCTTAGTTTGTGGAACAAGTGTTTTAAAAACAAAACAAGATTGTGATCGCTCAATGGCATTAACATTCACATTAAATATGTTAGGATTAGGTCTTGCCGTATTAATGTTACTTTGTTGGCAACACTATTATTTGACTCAGCCAAACGGAACAACTTTACCAACGTTAACAACATTAAAATCATTTGGAGCAAATTGGCTTGTAGCACTATATGGATTGGTATTATTCTTATGTTTGATCTCAAGTGCAGTTTGTGTCATCTTTGGATTTGTGAATCGCTTTGAAAATGTGAAATTCCTTCAAAAAGTTGAAAATGTACCTGTACGTAGAGCTTTAGTTTCTGCATTCATCATGGTAGTTTCTATGGGAATCTCATTTGTAGGACTAACAAACGTTGTTAAGTATGGCTATGGATATTGTGGATATCTAGGTATCGCCATCATCATCGTCCCATTGTTGACAGTAGGATTCTATAAGAATCGTAAATTCATGAAAGAAAATGCACAAGATGCAAAAGTTTCTTTTGAAGAAGCATACGAAAAAAATTAGACGGGAAATCAATTTCCCGTCTTTATTTCTTCCATTTTCTCATCAAGTGTCTTACAAATCTTGGCACACTCTAGTAATTCTTTATCAATTTCATCTAAGCGTTCTTTTGATAAGTTCTTTTTATAGCGAATCTTGTGTTCTAGACTTGCCCAGAAATCCATCGCAATGGTTCTAAATTGTACTTCTACCTTAACCCATTTTTTCTCATCTGATAAAAAGATAGGGATTTCTACAATTAGGTGAAGACTACGATATCCATTTTCTTTAGGATTTTGAATATAATCTTTTTTTTCAATCAAGCGCACATCATCTTGGCTAAGAAAAGAGTTGGCCAAAGAATAAATATCTTCTGTAAAAGAGCAAATAACTCGAACACCGGCAATATCAAATAGGTTGTTTTCAATGTTTGGGATGGTTAAAGCAAGATTCTTTTTTTGAAGCTTTTTAAGAATGCTAGATTGCGATTTAATACGCGTATGAATCGATTCAATGGGATTGCGATCATAGAATAGGGAGAATTGTTCGTTAAGAACTTTAAATTTAGTTTCCACTTCCATTAATGCGCAATTATAATAGGTCATCATTTGACGATAGGGAAGAGTACTTTCTTCTACAAAATCCGTAAAAGCATCAACTAATTTCAAATTTGCCATAATTACTCCTTGAATGTGACTTCAATTGTATAATCATCTGTATCTGGGATAATGGAAATGATCTCTTTAATACTTTTTTCTGTGTTCTTTTGAGCCGTTTTCATTAAACCCTTTTTCTTAGCTTCAGATAAAGCCTTCTCTTTTTGTTCAACCGCAAAAGCTTTATAGTCACTCACACTGATTGGATTAAAAATATTTTTTGTTTCATCATAGACTTCAATACTTGATTCATCGATTGAATTTGAAAGAACAGTTGGCTTATTAACTGTCGCATAAATAGTAGAATCGTTGATCTCTACATTTGCCTTAGATAAATCTGTACCTAATTGAATTTCCCCTTCAAATGTTAGTATGAAGTATTTGTTTGTCAAAGGAATGGACCAGCCATTCAGACTTAAAGAATTTTCAAATTTTCCTACTTTCGCATAATGATATTTTGTGGTTACCAAATCACTTGCCTGTTCAATTCGATTCTGAATTAATGTCGATGTGATTTCAGGTTCCGTTTGTTTGTTCGCAAAGAACATACCGCTTACAAAGGCAATTAAGATAAAGACAACAACAAATAAAACTTTCTTTAAATTTTTCATAAGTGACCTCCTCATTAAAATTGTATCATAAATGAATAAAGTAAATAAACCGACATACATAGTGTCAAATTATTGAGTATAGTAAAAATACGGCGGAAACGATTATATGTTATAATGGATAGCGTGGAGGGTTTTCATGACTAAAGTAGAATTTCAGAAGGCTTGTTTAGAAGCCGGCATCCAATTAAATGAAGAACAAATGAATCAATTTGAAAAATATATGCAGCTTCTTGTTGAATGGAATGAGAAGATGAACTTAACGGCAATCACACAGGAAGAAGAAGTATGGGAGAAACATTTTTATGATTCAATCATGCCGTTTTCAAATATTAAATTTGAAACAATGTGTGATATTGGCTCAGGCGCAGGATTTCCAGGCATCCCTGTAAAAATTGCATTTCCACATGTTCATATGACTTTGGTGGAACCATTACAAAAGCGTTGTCGTTTTTTAAATGAAGTGAAAACTCAATTGAACTTGGATAATCTCGATATATTAAATGTTCGAGCTGAAGATTTGGCAAAAGAAAAACGTGAATGTTTCGACGTGGTCAGTGCGCGTGCGGTTGCTAAACTATCTATTTTATTAGAACTTTGTGTTCCTTTTGTGAAGATGGATCATACTATGGTGGCTTTAAAAGGCAAGAATGGTCACGAAGAGTTGATCAATGCGCAAAAGGCAATTGATACATTAGGTGTTGAATTGATTGATGAAGAAAAATTTATGATTGAAGAGGATGCAACACGCATTAATTTATATTTTAAAAAGGTAAAACATACGCCAAATAAATATCCTAGAGCGTATGGGCAAATCAAGAAAAAACCTTTGGAGGGTTGAGTATGGGAAAAGTTATCGCAATTTCGAATCAAAAAGGTGGAGTAGGTAAAACTACAACATCGATAAATTTAGCAAGCGGACTTGCACATGTAGGAAAAAAAGTATTGTTGATTGATTTCGATTCGCAGGGAAATGCCACGCAAGGATTAAATGCAAATCAAAATAATTCACAAGCTACGATTCACTCTGTATTAATGGAGGGAGTTCCTATTCAGCAGGCCATCGTACCTAAAATGAATCCAAGAATCGATATTGTTCCAGCCAACATTAATTTAGCTGGAGCTGATTTAGATATGGATAAGATGGAAGCCGGTAAAGAAGAATTGTTGAAAAAAGCCATTGCTCCTATTCGAGATCAATATGATTACATTATTATTGATTGTCCACCATCACTTGGACTATTGAATACCAATGCATTGACAGCAGCTGACAGTATTTTGATTCCAGTACAGTGTGAATATTATGCATTGGAAGGAGTTACGCAGTTGTTGATCACAATTCGTCTTGTCCAAAGAACAAGTAACCGAAATTTAAAAATTGAAGGTATTTTATTAACAATGTTTGATATTCGTACAAGATTAAGTGTAGAAGTTTCGCAGGATGTGCGTCAAACTTTTGGCAAGCTTGTATATCAAAATTCTATTCCGAGAAATGTAAAATTATCGGAAGCACCTAGCCGTGGCATGTCTATTTTTGAATATGATCCAAAAAGTACAGGAGCCAAGGCATATGCTGGTTTAACTGAAGAAGTACTAAAACGTAATTCAAGGGAGGCATAGCTATGGATAACAAAAATAATGCTCGTTTAGGAAAAGGATTGTCCAGTATTTTTGGGCAAGATGTTTCTAAAGTATTAGATGATATTCAAAATGGAGATATGGAAGTTGAAAGACAGGAACAGTCAAAAATTCCTGTGGATGAGATCCGTCCAAATCCATATCAGCCTCGTAAAGTATTTAATGATGAAGCTTTAAAAGAATTAAGTTCATCAATTAAGCAACATGGTGTATTTACGCCGATTCTAGTAAAAAAAAGTATTCAAGGATATGATTTGATTGCCGGTGAAAGAAGATTAAGAGCTTCAAAACTTGCCGGATTAAAAGATATTCCAGCTATCATTGTTGATTTTGATGATCAGGAAATGATGGAAATTGCTTTGTTGGAGAATATTCAACGTGAAGATCTAAATGTAATAGAAGAAGCAAAAGCGTATGAAAAATTAATTCAACGATTAGGATATACACAAGAACAGTTAGCTCATCGTGTCGGAAAATCACGTGAACATATCACAAACTTATTGCGATTGTTAAAACTTCCAGAAGATGTCCAGGAATACGTTGTGAGTAAACAATTAAGTATGGGGCATGTACGAGCTTTACTCGGTCTTAAGACAGAGGCAAATATGCGTAAAGTTGCTAAACAGGCTATTGATCAAGGTTTATCTGTTCGTAAAGTAGAACAAATTGTAAAAGACACAAACAATAAAAAAACGATAGAAAAGCCAAAAGAAGATATTTATGTGAAGGCAGCTAAAGAAAAGCTTCAGGAATTCTTTCAAACATCGGTATCTATCAGTAAAAACGCTATTTCTATTCATTATGAAAATAAAGAAGACTTAAATCGAGTGCTAGAATTATTGAATCTAGTCGAAGAAGAGTAAGTCTTCTTTTTTTGACAAATGTTCTGTTTTTTGTATAATATTCATTATTCATGGAGATGTAGTAAAAAAAATAGCGCCAGGACTAAGTATTTAGTTGACGAGGACCAGACTTATCGAAAGATTCGGCGGGTAGTCTGGAGGTTGATACAACCTTTAACGATGGACAAAACCAATGTGTGAACATTGAACAAAGCCATTTGGTATCCTCCATGATAATAATTTATAGGAGGATTTTTTATAATGTGTGGAATCACAGCGTACGCAGGTAAAGAGAGTGCTTTACCATTTTTATTGCAGGGTTTAGAAAAACTCGAATATCGAGGATACGACTCTGCAGGCGTGACTCTCGTTTCGAATCACCATCTAGAAACGTATAAGGCGAAGGGGCGTCTTACAAATTTAAAGGAATTGTTGAATGAAAAAGAACATCCTGAACATACAGGAATTGGACATACACGTTGGGCAACACATGGTGTTCCAAGTAATATGAATTCACATCCTCATACAAATGAGAGTGAAACAATTTCAATCGTGCATAATGGAATCATTGAAAACTATGCATCAATCAAGGAATGTTTATTAGAACAAGGATATACATTCCAGTCACAGACGGATAGTGAAGTTATTGTTCATATGTTGGATTACTATTATCAAGGCGATATGATGTACGCTTTAAAAAAATGTGTGCAATACCTTCAAGGTAGTTTTGCGCTATGTGTAGTTTGTACAGATTATCCTGACTGCGTTTTTGTCGCAAAAAAAGAAAGTCCAATGATTTTAGGAAAAACAGATACATCTGCATTTTGTGCAAGTGATATTCCAGCTGTGTTAGATTACACAAAAGATATTTGTGCTTTAGAAGATGGACAGATGGCCGTATTAAGACCCGGAAGTATTGAAGTCTATGATTTCTTTGGGGATTCCGTTTCAACAACTTGGGTGCATATCTCATATGATGCTTGTGCAGCTCAAAAAGGTGGATATGATACTTTTATGCAGAAGGAAATGCATGAACAACCGTATGTGATCAAAGAAACGTTGAGAGCTCATATTGAAAATAATTTGGCTATGCCAGAATTATCTGGTTTAGATGTTTCAAAAATCAATCAAATTTATTATGTTGCGTGTGGAACTGCTTACCATGCGAGTTTGTATGCTCAATACTTATTGCGCACATGGATTGATTTACCAATTTACTGCATTAGTGCAAGTGAATTTAGATATGGCAACTATCGTGTCAATGAAAATACGCTATGTATTTTTGTTTCACAATCTGGAGAAACAGCAGATACTTTGGCAGCATTAAAACTTTCGAAAGAAAACAAAGCACAAACACTGACTGTGACAAATGTGTTAGGTTCTAGTTTAGCTCGATTATCTGATTACGTTTTATATACTTGTGCTGGACCAGAAATTGCGGTCGCAAGTACAAAAGCTTATACAACACAACTTGTGCTGTTGGCATGTCTATGTTTAAAGTTAGCGTCTTTATTTAATAAGGGTGTGGCATGTAAAAATCATATGATCAATCAGTTGAAACAAATGCCAGATGTAGTTGAACAAATGCTTGCGCAAGAAGAAAAAATGGCTGAATTTGCTAAACTATTAACGAATCAAAAAGATGCCTACTTTATTGGTAGACAATTGGATTATTTAAGTGTTTTAGAAGGGGCGTTGAAACTAAAAGAAGTTTCTTATGTGCATGCCGATGCATATATGGCTGGAGAGTTAAAGCATGGTCCTATCGCATTAATTGAAAAAGATACAGTTGTGATTGCGTTAGCTACGCAGCCTAGTGTTGCACAGAAGACAATTTCGAATATTTTGGAAACGGTTGCTCGAGGAGCCGAGGTCATTTTGATTGCTTCACAAAGCCAGAATACGGAAGGCTTTGAGTATGTGATTCGCATTCCAGATGTAGATCCATTACTAAGTTGTATTCCAGCAACAGTTTTATTGCAAGAATTAGCTTACTATGTCGCAAAAGAAAAAGGTTGCGATGTAGATAAACCTCGTAACCTTGCGAAAAGTGTAACTGTAGAATAATTATTCTTTAATTTCAGTGATGATATAGTGAATGGTTTGATCTAAACCATGCTCAGATAAATATTTTAATAAATGATGGATGAGGGCGTCTGTTTCCGGATGAATCAGAATTTTACCTCGTCCATTTTCATAATATTCAAGTGCACTAGAGTCTGTGTATTTTTCTTTTTGATAGATCATACTTGCAGCAACTCGATCGCAAAACATTTCGATGACATAGTTTGTAGGCATTTTACATGCATAAATGCCATCTACTCCAAAATCAAGCCAATATTCCCAATGATGTTTGTTTCTTCCTTTATGATGTAGCCAACCTAATGAATAACCTTTTTCTTCTTTCTCGGCATCAATAGGAGAACGAAAACCTTGATAATAGTGAAAACCTGTTTTTAATTCAATATAAGAGTATTTGCTTAAATCATGGAGTAAACCTTGTTTATATAGGTGACAACGAAAACAAAGCCAAGTAACTTTTAACTTGTGCTTGTTGATCGTATGTAAATGGGCTAATGCTTTATTCATAAATTCACTTCTTTCTTGATTATTTTAGCATAGAATAAGAAAACCATTCTAGTGTAGGCATCTAGAATGATTCCTTTTTGTTTATTATTTTTAAAGAGAGAAATGAATAAATGAGGATGGGATTTAAAATTGAACCAGATTTTCATAATTTACATAAAATCTAGTGCTTATAGACAAATGTTTGTAAATGAAATACGAAAAACCAAATGAAAGCGAATACAATGAAAACGCATGATATAAAGACAAAATGCTATGTTTTGTTCATGAAAAATATACATAAATGTAAAATTGTATGTAAATTTCTTTCTTAAACCCTTGAAAATGTGTTTCTAGCATAGTATAATTTCATCACACATAGTGAGCAAACTATAGGAGGAAAGAGAAATGAATAAACAAAGAATTGTTGCTGGTTTAGCATCTGTAGCAATGGCTTCTACTTTAGTAGCATGTTCAGGCGGATCTAGCAGTGACGCAAAAACATTAACAGTATCTGTAAACCAAAGTTTAACTGGACAGTTTACACCTCAATATGCATCAAGTGCTTATGATCAATATGTAGTAAACTTATGCTACGAATCAATGTTAAAGTACAATGCTGATAACGAATTGGAACCAGTATTGGCTAAAGATTTACCAGAAGTAAGTGAAGATGGTTTAACATTAACTTACAAATTGGAAAAAGGACACAAATTCAGTGATGGTACTGAAGTAACTGCAAAAGACGTTAAATTTACATTCACAACATTAGCTGACCCAAGCTATACTGGTCCTAATGGTGGTGGAATGGATAACATCGTTGGATATAAAGAATATAATAGCGGAGCTGCTAAAGAATTAACTGGTGTTGAAACTCCAGATGATTATACAGTTGTATTCCACTTGGTATCACCTCAAATCGATGCAGTCTCATCATTTGGTACAATGGGAATCGCAAGTGCTGATCATTACTCAAAATACAAACAAGGTAATGTAAAAGTTGTTGAAAAGAACCAAGAAGAATCATGTGGTTCTGGTGCTTACCAATTAAAGAGCTATGATAAAGCAAGTGGAGCTTCATTTGTTCGTAATGAAGAATTCAAACCTGAAAAAGGACAATACCAAGTAGATCGTATTGTTATGAAGAAAACAGATGTAACTACAGAAGTTTCTGAATTGAAAAAAGGAACAGTTGATTTAATTCCAGAAGTAATTGAAACAAATAAAGTTAGTGAAGCGAGTCAAGCTGACAACATGGCATTCAACTACTATACTCGTAGTGCTGTTGGTTTCGTAGCTTTGAACGCTAACAATGGAGCTACAGCTGACAAAGCAGTTCGTCAAGCATTGATGTATGCGACAGATCGCCAAGGATTCTGTGATTCATACTTCGGATGGGATAAAAAAGCAAGTGACGAAGTTAAAAAAGTTAAAGGTGGATATGTACCAGCTGCATACTGGAATCCAGCATCAGTAAACTTTGGCGCAGTTGTTCGTAATGAAGAAACAATCGATGGATTAAATACTTATGCATTTGACATGGATAAAGCGAACCAAGTATTAGATGAAGCTGGTTGGGTTCGTGGTGCTGATGGAATCCGTGAAAAAGACGGACAAAAATTAGAAATCAAATTCTTATTGTCAGAAGGTAACTCAGTACTTGAAACTTTAATTCCTATTGTTAAGAAAACTTGGGGAGATTTAGGTGTTGATCTAAAACAAACTACAGTTGATTTCTCTACATTATTAAGTAACATTCAAGATACTAGTCACGATAGTGAGTGGAATGTGTGTTTCTTAGCTACTAGTTTCACAAATAACCAAGATAGTTCAGCTAATGATTCATATTCAAATGATCCAGAAAACATGGCTGTAAATAACTACTCTCGTATCAATGATCAAGCATTGATTGATCAATTGACAAAAGCTCGTGCTGATTCTGATGAAAAACAATCAAAAGTTGATTATGCTGAAGCTATGAAGATGGCTGCTGATGATGCAGGATACATGCCAGTTTACTCAGGTATGATGTTCAACCTTTACAATAAGAAAGTTGACTTGACTGGAACAGGAACATTGCGTAACTGGTCTCAATCAATGGATACAATTACTGTAAAATAATTTAAAATTTGCACAAAGGTGTGTTAAAATAGTTGATGTTAAAGGACAAATGTTCATTAACAGAAACGTGGCAACGTTAAATAGTCTGCATGAAAAACTCGTGGATTGTTTATAAAATTAAGGGCAAGCCGTATTGACTTGCTCTTATATGCATTTAGTGGATAGAAAGGATCGATAACTATGCTAAAGTATGTATTTAAAAGAATTTTAGCGATGATTCCTGTCCTTTTCATCATTTCAATCGTTATTTTCGGTACTGTAAAGGCGATGCCAGGTGATGAGGTAACAGCTTATTTTGGAGCCGGTTCAAAGGTTACACAAGAACAACGTGATCACGTTCGTGAGTTGTTAGGATTGGATAAATCGTTACCTGAACAATATGTACGTTGGGTTGGACGTATGTGTACAGGAGATTTAGGATCAAGTATTACCCTTAAAAAACCAGTTGGAACTATCATTGGTGACTATGTATGGAATACATTCTATTTGAATGTTGTATCATTAATTGTGGCTTTGATTTTTGCCATTCCAGTTGGAATAAAACAGGCAGTAAAGAAAGGTACAGTGTTTGATAACTTCTGGACTGTATTCTCATTGTTAGGAATAAGTGTTCCAACATTCTTCTTTGCCTTAGTATTAATTTTCTTCGTAGGTTTGCAGATTCCAGGTATGCCTATCAACGGAATGCGTGACACAATGCTATCAAGCTTTGGTTACTCAAGTATTTTCCAAGAAATTGGAGATATAGCTTTACACTCAATTTTACCTGTAATCGTATTGGCGTTTAGTTCATTTGCGTCGTTCTCACGTTATGTACGTAACTCTATGGTTGAAGTCATCAACATGGATTATGTTCGTACAGCACGTTCAAAGGGTCTTAAAGAAAAGACTGTTATCTACAAACATGCATTTAAAAATGCACAAATTCCTTTAGTAACATTACTAGGATTATACATTCCATCATTATTCTCAGGAGCCGTAATCTTGGAATCTGTATTTATCTGGCCAGGAATTGGAAAAGTGTTAATTGATGCGATCAACCAACGTGATAACTCTTTAGTTATGGCTTGTTTGATGTTTAGTGCCTTGTTGATGTTATTAGGTAACTTATTGTCTGACATTTGTTATACATTAGTTGACCCACGTATCAAGGTAGATGAATAGGAGGGAACTATAGATGGCTAAAAAAAATGCTGTAGTATTAGAATCTGGCGAAAAAATCGAATCTATAGGTCCTTGGACCATAGCATGGCGTAAGTTCAAACAAAACCGTGTTGCCATGGCTGGTTTGATTATTTTTGTATTAATTGTTGTTGCTGTTATTGTTATACCACCAATGCTTGGATATAGCGTTAATGACTATGATTTATCAAATCCTAATTTAGCTCCAGGAGGAGAACACTTATTAGGTACAGATAAACAAGGTCGTGACTGCTTATTCCGTTTATTCTTAGGTGGACGAATCTCTATCATGGTTGGTATTATTGCTGCTGTTATTACTGTCATCTTAGGATGTACAATTGGTGGCATTTCAGGATATTATGGTGGAAAATTAGATAACGTATTAATGCGTTTTGCAGAAATCGTTTATTCATTGCCATTTACACCAATGATTATTGCGGTTGCCTCAACTATGTTGTGGGTTCCACAAAGTCAAAAAATGTATACTGTATCATTATTAATTGGTTTGTTATCATGGCCAGGACTAGCACGTTTGGTTCGTGGACAGATTTTGACTTTGCGTGAACAAGAATTTATGCAAGCTTGTGAAGCTTTGGGTATTTCAGATTTCTCAAAAATCTTTAAACACTTACTTCCAAACGTTATTTCTTTAGTAATCGTAAATGCTACACTACAAATGGCAAGTGCTATTTTGACTGAGGCTGGTTTATCATTCTTAGGTATGGGTGTGACTGCACCAACTCCTTCTTGGGGTAACTTAATGAACTTAGCGCGTGATTCTTACGTGTTCCAAAACTATCCTTGGGAATGGATGCCTGCAGGTTTAATGTGTTTGCTAACTGTAATCTCAATCAACTTGATTGGTGAAGGATTGCGTGATGCATTCGACCCTAAAGAATTACAGTAGTAAGGAGGATACACAATGTCTGTAAATAAAAAAGTAATTAAAGTGGAAGACCTTCGTGTATACTTCCATACAAAAAAAGGTGATTCAAAAGCAGTTGATGGAAACCACTTTACAATGTATGAAAATGAAACACTTGCGATTGTAGGTGAATCAGGTTGTGGTAAATCAGTAACTGCCATGTCTATTTTAGGCTTAGTAAGTGAACCAGGAGAAATTATGCCTGGATCAAAAATCGTATATATGGGAAATGTGGACCGTGATGAAGATGGTTTAAACTTAGCTACAGCTACAGATGAACAAATTCGTCACATTCGTGGTAACGAAATCTCTATGATTTTCCAGGAACCAATGTCAAGTTTGAACCCAGTTATTACAGTTGGGGATCAGATTATGGAAAACATTTTGACGCACGAAGAAGTTTCTAAAGAAGAAGCTAAACAACGCGCAATTGATTTGTTGGCAGAAGTTGGTATTTCTCGTCCAGAAAAAGTTGTTGATAACTATCCATTCCAATTATCAGGTGGTATGTGTCAGCGTGTTATGATTGCGATGGCTTTATCTTGTCATCCAAAATTATTGATTGCCGATGAACCTACAACAGCTCTAGATGTTACAATTCAGGCTCAGATTCTTTCTTTAATGAACAGATTAAAGAATGAAACAGGTACATCTATCATGTTGATCACACACGACTTAGGTGTAGTTGCTCAGGTTGCTGATAACGTTAACGTTATGTATGCAGGTAAAGTTGTTGAAACAGCTCCAGTAGAAGAATTGTTCAACAACCCTAAACACCCATATACAATTGGATTAATGAATTCAATGCCTTCATTAGCAGAAGAAGGAAAACGATTAAATACAATTGAAGGTAGTGTACCTAACCCATTGTATTTACCAAAAGGATGCTACTTTGCAGATCGTTGTCCATATGTAACAGATCGTTGTAAAGAAGGTCAACCAGTAGATACAAAAGTTAAATCACGTCACCACGTATGGTGCTTCAAAGTTGAAGAAGAAATGAAACAGGAGGGATAGTCATGGCAGAAAAAAGAAAAATTCTTGAAGTAAAACACTTAAAAAAATACTTCCCTCTAAAAAAAGGAAAATATAAAGATGGTGATCCATGTGTTAAGGCCGTAGATGATATTACTTTCGACTTATACGAAGGTGAAACATTAGGTCTAGTAGGTGAATCAGGATGTGGTAAATCTACTTTAGGTCGTACAATCATTCGTCTTTATGAACCAACAAGCGGAGAGGTAATCTTCGAAGGTGAAGATGTAGCGAAGAAATCTCGTAAAGAAATGCGTGCTTTACGTGAAGAAATGCAGTTTATCTTCCAGGATCCATATTCTTCATTGAATCCACGTATGACTGTATTCAATATTTTGGCTGAACCATTGATTGCTCACGGAAAATTCAAACGAGGTCCAGAACTAGATGCATATGTTAAAAACCTAATGGACCGTTGTGGTTTGCCAAGCTACTATTGCTATCGTTATCCTCACCAATTCTCAGGTGGACAAAGACAACGTATTGGTATCGCACGTTCTTTAGCATTAGATCCAAGCTTCATTATTTGTGATGAACCAGTAAGTGCATTGGACGTTTCTATCCAATCACAAATCATCAACTTAATGAAAGATATGCAAGAAGAAAAGAACATTTCTTATATCTTCATTTCACACGACTTGTCAGTTGTAAAACATATTTCTGACCGTGTAGGTGTAATGTATTTAGGTAGTATGATGGAACTTGCAGATAAGAATGAAATATACTCTAACCCTCAACACCCTTATACAAGAGCGTTGATTGGTGCAATTCCTTTACCAGACCCTACAAAACGTAAAGAAATGCAAGTGATTCAAGGTGAAATTCCAAGTAACGTAAACATTCCTAAGGGATGTAAATTCAACCCTCGTTGCCCATTTGCGAAAGACATTTGTCGTGAACAAGAACCAGCAACAAAAGAGGTTAAGCCAAATCACTTTGTTAAGTGTCACTTTGGAGGTGAATTCTAATGTCTAAGCGCCCATCTATGCGTGAGATGTTAGAAAAAAAAGATAAACAAAAAGGTAAAGAAGATCGTCTTGAAAAAGGGGATTTTCTAGCCTTATTAATTGCAGCTAGTAGTACATTCTGGCCAATTTTAATAGGTGCCATTGTTATTTTAGCGCTATTAATTTTTGGTTGGAATGCCATCTTTGCATAATACGAGAAGCTTTCGGCTTCTCTATTTTTTTAGGAGAAAGATATGAAATTTACAGATTATAAATATGAACATATGGATATTGAAGCTTTGCAGGCACAATTAAAGGCGATTTGTACAAAATTACAGAATGCAGCTTCTTATGATGATTTTAAAAATGCGTTTATTGAATTGAATGACGTAAATAAATATATCAATACTAATCAGACTCTTGTTGAAGTGCGTCATACAGTAGATACAAGAGATGAATATTATACAAAAGAAAACGACTTTTTAAATGAAATGCTTCCAGTATTAAAGGAAGATATTGTGAATTGTAATAAGGCTGTAATGGAAAGTTCTTTTGTATCTGAATTAAAGAAAGAAGTACCAGAAACATATTTCTTACAAAGAGAAATGGAAGAAAAATCATTTGATCCAATTATCATTCCTGAAATGCAAGAAGAAAATAAATTAGCTTCTAAATACCAAGCAATCATTGCGAGTGCACAAATTGAGTTTGATGGTGAAACATATACTCTTGCTGCTTTAGAAGTAAAGACAAATGATAAAGATAGAGATACTCGTAAACGTGCAATGCAAGCCTATTGGGGATGGTATGACGAACATGCTAAAGAAATCGGTGAAGTTTATGATCAATTAGTGCAAGTGCGTACGCGTATGGCTAAAAAATTAGGATATGAAAACTATATTGAACTTGGTTACTATCGCATGATGCGTTTTGACTACAATAAAAATGATGTAGAAAACTATCGTAAACAAGTATTAGAAGATGTTGTTCCTTTAGATAATGAGTTGTATGCTCGTCAACAAAAACGTTTGGGTTATGATACTTTGCATGCTTGGGATGAAAAGTTTGAATTCACTTCAGGAAATCCAGCCCCTAAATATATTCGTGAAGAGTTAGTTAAACGTGCATTAAAGATGTATCAAGAACTAGATCCTAAAACAGGTGAATTCTTTGAATTTATGACAGAAAGAGAATTGTTAGATCTAGATTCAAAGCCTGGTAAAGCAGCTGGTGGATATTGTACATTCATTCCAAATTATCAATCTCCATTTATCTTCGCAAACTTTAATCAGACTAGCCATGATGCTGAAGTACTAACACATGAAGCAGGACATGCTTTCCAAGTGTATTCAAGTAAGGATATTTTCCCAATCGATTGTGTATGGCCTACTTATGAATCTTGTGAAATCCACTCTATGTCTATGGAATTCTTTACATATCCATGGATGAAATCTTTCTTTGAAGAAGATGTAGATAAATATTATTTCAATCATTTGTCAGGAGCTGTTAAGTTCTTACCTTATGGAGTTTTAGTAGATCACTTCCAGCATGAAGTATATGAAAAACCAGAAATGTCTTGTGAAGAAAGATTGGCTACTTGGAGAAAGTTGGAAAAACAATACTTGCCTCATAAAAACTATGAAGGTATTGATATTCTAGAAAAAGGTGGATGGTGGATGCGCCAGCTTCACATTTTCATGGATCCATTCTATTATATTGATTACACATTAGCTCAAGTATGCGCGTTGCAGTTCTGGGCTCGTATTCAAAAGAATGATGAAAAGGCTTTTGAAGATTACAAACACATTTGTAAGATTGGTGGAACATTGCCATTCAGAAAAATTGTAAAAGAAGCAGGATTAAAGGTTCCTTTTGAATCAGGATGCTTAAAAGATACTGTTCAATTGGTTCGCGAATGGTTTGAAAAAGCAGACGATTCACAATTTTAAAAAAACATCTTGCGATTTGAAAAAAGGCTTGCTATAATTGTATAGCACTTACTTTGGGTCAATATGACTTAAGGCGGAAGGAGGATACATCAATATGAAACAAGGAATTCATCCTAATTATCATAAAGTTAAATGTATCTGTACATCTTGTGGTGCAGAATTCGAAACAGGTAGTACAATCAAAGGTGATGAATTACGTGTAGATACTTGCAGTAACTGCCACCCATTCTTCACAGGTCGTCAACGTTTCGCTGCTGCTCAGGGACGTATTGAGAAATTTAACAAGAAATATGGTTTGAAGTAGTAATATAATGACAGTGTCAGAAATGGCACTGTTTTTTATTTTGGTTATAAAAAAATCGTTATTAAAAATTAAATATACTTTAAAATAGACGTTTCAAGCTTGCTCGGTTATATTAAAATTATCAAATTTACACGAGAATAACTGTGGTATTTGAAAACTTCTATTGCTACGTTTATAATAAAGAAAATAAATTAAAAATAGTGAGGTGTATTAAAGTGAAAAGAGCTAAAAGAATGGATGTATTTCAATCTTCTATATTTACAGAATTGAAAAATATGAAGCTGGATTATACACAAAGAACAGGAAATGAAACAATTGATTTTTCAGTTGGATCGCCAAATATTGCGCCTGAACCATCCATTATGAAGGTACTGCAAGAATCAATTATGGTTCCAGAAAACTATAAGTATGCGATCAATGAATTACCTGAAATGAAATCAGCAATCCACGATTGGTATAAGAACCGTTATAATGTAGAGCTAACATATGATGAAATGATCTGTCTACAAGGATCTCAAGAAGCTTTAAGCACATTGTTTTTAGCTATGTGTGATCCAGGTGATATTGTATTGGTGCCTGACCCTTATTACCCAATTTTTAGTGATGGGCCAAAGATTGCAGGGGCTAAAGTTGAATATATGCCTTTGTTGCAAGAGAATAACTATGTCATTCAATTGGATCAAATTGATGAAGAAATTGCGAAAAAAGCGAAGATTATGATTGTATCTTATCCAAACAATCCAACTTGTGCTATAGCACCAGATTCATTCTATGAAGAGTTGATTCAGTTTGCAAAGAAATATGATATTGTAGTTTTACATGATAATGCATATAGTGAACTTGTATTCGATGGTAAAGTTGGAAAGAGTTTCTTATCTTTTGAAGGAGCTAAAGAAATAGGAATTGAATTAAATTCTTTCTCGAAAACATATGGAATGGCTGGTGCAAGACTTGGTGTGTGTGTTGGTAATAAAGAAGTGATTGATTGTTATAATACCCTTAAATCAAATATGGATTATGGAATCTTCTTACCTATACAATATGCAGGTATTGAAGCACTAAGACATGGAGGCGCAAGCATTCACTCAACTTGTCAGGCTTATCAAGATCGAAGAGATGCTATATGTGAAGCATTTGATGAAGTAGGATGGCATATTGATAAGAGTCCTGCAACAATGTTCGTATGGGCAAGAATTCCAGATCAATATGAAGATTCATATGCCTTCACAAAAGATTTGATGGAAAAAACAGGTGTTGTCGTTACACCTGGCCAGGCTTTTGGCGTTCATGGTACTAGATATGTGCGTTTAGCTCTTGTTCAAGATATTGAGGATATCCAAAAAGCGGCAGAAAGAATAAAAAAATCTGAAATTTTTAAGTAAAGTGCAAAAATTTGCACTTTTTTTTCGTATAAGAGTATATGAAGTGTAATCGATGTCAAAATGAAGATCCTAAATTATTTGCGTATGATCATGGAGTTTATTATTGTCGTAAATGCATTGATTTTTCTAGGTTGGAGGTTAATGAAAAAATAAATCCGGTTAAATTGAAGCATAGAACGTGGAAGGGTAAACCTAAACTTGATTATGAACTTACTGCTTCGCAAAAATGTGCAAGTCACGAAGTATATCAACATTTAAGTAAAGGAAAAGACGTAATACTTTACGCCAGTACAGGTGCCAGGCAAAACAGAAATTTGTTTTGAAAGTATCTGTGGATATTTAGCACAAGGAAAGAAAGTAGGATTTGCGATCAGTCGAAGACAGGTTGTTCTTGAAATCGCAAATCGTTTGCGGATAGCGTTTCCTGAATTAAGTGTATGTGAAGTTGCTCAAGGATATACCCAAGTTACAGATGCAGACCTTATTGTATGTACTACACACCAGTTGTATCGTTATCCATATGCCTTTGATTTATTAATTTTAGATGAGTTAGATGCCTTTCCTTTTGTGGGCAACGAAGTGCTTCAGGCCATAGCTAATCAGGCGTGTATTGGACAAAAACTAATGTTGAGTGCAACACCAGACAAAGAGAGTATGGAACTTGTGAAACAAAATAAAATAGAGCTTGTGTGTTTGTTTGAAAGGCCACATAAACACCCGTTGATTGTGCCTAAAGTGATACAGGTATCTATTTTAATTCAAGTATGGATTGTAATTTATTTGTGCATAAAATTCCAAAAAGAGGGAAAACAAACATTAGTTTTTGTCCCTCGAAAAAAAGATGGAAAGTGGATGAAGCTGATTCTTAATGTGTTTGTGAAGACAGATTTTATTCATTCTTCTACACAAAATAAAGATGAAATTTTAGATTGTTTTCGCAATAAAGAATTGAGTGCACTAGTTTGTACCACACTATTAGAAAGAGGAATCACGATTCCAAGCGTTCAAGTTGTTGTTTTTAAAGGAGATCATTCAGTCTTTACCACGGCCAGTCTTATTCAGATTTTTGGACGTGTGGGACGAAGTTTTAAAGATCCAGAGGGAAAGGGTGTGTGTTTATGCCAAGCTTCAAGCGAATCTATCAAAGATTGTGTGAGTCAAATTACGAAGATGAACGATACTGTTTATGTTGCCACAAAAAAATGAGTGCAATTCGCAATTTTGAGATTTTCTTTTATAATGATCTTTTGATATGTCCGGATTGTTCAAAAAATTTCAAGCTACATAAACAAGTCTATAATATAGATGGTATCCCTTTATATGTTCTCTATGAGTATGATGAGTTTTTAGAGAGGTTGTTTTTTCAGTATAAGGAACAAAGGGATGTTGTATTAAAAGATGTTTTTTTGTGTGAACACTTATATTTAAAGAATATCTTTAAAAAATATTGTGTCTGTACTTTATGCAGTAGTGATGCAAAACGTATGGAAAGGGGATTTGAACCAGCTATTGATATGTATTCGTCGTTAGATGTTTTTGTTCATTCTCCTTTCTACAAAAAGAAGGATATAAAGCAGTCTTCAGCAACAAAATTGCAAAGATCACAAATTAAGAATGTATTGGGTTTGAAACAATTGTATCCATTGCCTAAAAAGAAAATATTGTTGGTGGATGATGTTTGTACAACTGGAAGCACACTATTGGCCGCAAAGCAGTTGATCCATCCGGACTGCATGTTTGTTTTAGCGGCACATCCACTTTGGATTTTGGCAAATCAAGAAAACATAGTGGTCAAATCAAAGGGGTTTTGGTAAAATATTCTAAAAGGGGCGATAGAAGCTATGGATAAGAAAAGAAAGAATGAGAATGATGAGATTTCTCAATTATTAGATTCATTTCAAACAAACGAGGAAGATACGTTAGAACAAAAAATGGATCAATTCACAAAGAATCAAACTCGTAGTCGAGTAGAAAAACATAAACCTGAACCGGAAATTCCGTTTCAAGCAAAAAAAGAGGAACCTTCACTAGGAGATACGTTTGTGGTTGGATCAAAGGATTTAAATGAGTCAAAAGAAGATCTTTCTGCAACTCGTACAGTAATGTGGAATGCGGATGATTTAAAACAGGAAGCAGATTCTACAAATCAAACTGTTGTGATTGATGATGATGAAATTCAGTCTTTATTAGAGGAGGGTAAGGGTCCTCAATTAAAAAGAGAAGTAATCAACAAGAAAAAAGAGCCGAGCAAAAAGAAATCAGCACCAAAAAAGAGCCATTCTAAAACTGGAATGTATGTTGCCTTAGGTGTTGTAGGTGTGTTGTTGGTTTCATTATTGATATTTGGTGGCATGAAACTAATGACTGGTGGATTGTCTAGTTCTGATGAAAAAACATCGGAGGTTCAAAAGAAGAATTACCAGGAATTATTAGATTTTGCAAACAACTATGATGATTTATCTTCAAGTGACCAAAAGAAAATTATTGGTTTTGAAAGTAAATATAACAGTTTAACGCGTAAACAAAGAGAGAAGATTGATGAAATTTTAGAAGAGGTTACCGGTAAAACTTTCAATGAATTACTTGCGAGTGCAAATAAGAAGACAAGTACGAAAAAAGACAACAACAACACTGAAATTGCTGAAAAGAAAGCGCAGTTGAAACAAAAAATCAATGATCTTAAAAAGCAGTTGTTGAGTGCACAATCAGAATTAGAAAATGCGCAGAATGCACAGTCTTCAGCTCAAAGTGATGTCGATTCATTACAGTCTCAGATTGATTCTGCAGGTGGCAGTGTAAGTGCTGCTCAAAGTGCTGTAATTAGTGCACAAGCGGATTACGATAATGCACAAAGTGCGCTACAGGTATGTGAGAATCGTCGCAGTGAATTGGAGCAAATTCCAAATAGCGAATTGACGCAAGATCAATATACAGAGTTACAGCAATTATATGCTGAACATCAGGGATTGGTTGATAATGTAAACACAACAAAATCGGCTTTGGCTGATGCAAAAACGGCATTAAGTGCTGCACAAAAGAATTCGGATACTTCTTCTTTACAGAATAAGTTAAAATCAGCGAAGACGAAATTGGATAGTGCAAATTCAGATGTAACAGATGCACAATCAAAAGTAGATTCATTGAATTCACAAATCAATGATTATCAAAATCAATTGAATCAATTAGATTAGACAATACAAAATGTATTGTCTTTTTCTTTGTGTGACCTTTTAATGTCTTGTGATTTTTGTTAGAATATATACGGAAAGTCAGGTGAAAATATGCGTAATGCGATTGTTCTGGCGGCAGGAAAAGGAACTCGAATGAAATCAGATCGTAGCAAAGTAATGCATACGATTATTGATCGTTCAATGTTGGCTTACATTATTGATGCTTTAAGAGCGGTATCTGTAGAAAGAATTGTAGTGATTGTCGGATATCAGGCTGAAAGTATCAAAGAAGCTTTTCCAGATGTTGAATTTGCTTTGCAGCAACCACAATTGGGGACAGGTCATGCGGTTATGCAAGCTACACAATTAAAGGATGAAGATGGGGATACATTGATTATTAATGGAGACGGACCATGTATTCAGCCTGAGACATTGGAAAAACTATTCCAAACCAATCAAGATGCATCATTAACTCTATTAACTTCTGTATTGGATGATGGAGCTCATTATGGTCGTATTGTTCGTGATGAAAATAGTCATGTTCAAGCGATTGTAGAGGCAAAGGATTGTACAGAAGAACAAAAACAAATTTGTGAAATCAACGCAGGTATGTATTGTTTCAAGAACAGAGATTTATTTGACAATCTTGATAAATTAACAACAAATAATGCTCAACACGAGTATTACTTAACAGACTTGGTTAAGATTTTGGCAAATCAAGGAAAGGTTGTTAAGGGGTTGGTAGTTGAAGACCGTGATGAAGTCATGGGAATCAATGATTGTGTAGAATTACATAAAGCGTATGAATGGATGCGCAATCGAATCAACAATAACTGGATGAAAGAAGGGGTACAGATTGTAGACCCATTGCGAACAGTTATTGGAAAAGATGTAACGATTGGACATGATGTAATTATTCATCCAAATGTTGAAATTCTTGGACATACAGAAATCGGTGATTTCGTTGAGATTTTACCAGGTTCTTATTTGAATAATTCGAAAATTGAAGATCGTGCAATTGTAGATTCAAGTAAAGTCGTCAATTCTTGCATAGAAGAAGGTTCTGTTGTAGGGCCTATGTCTTATGTAAGCAATAATAAAACCATAAAATAAACCTGATAAGGTATGAGAAAGGATAAATCATGAAAAACACTATTGTATTTGCTTTATCATCTAGCGTTGGTTTAGCAGAAGATATTTGTAAAGAATTAGGATTGGAATTAGGTAAATGTGAAGTTAAACACTTTGCGGATGGAGAAATCTTAGTAGAACTTGGAGAATCTGTTCGTGGAAAACACGTATATTTTGTACAAAGTACAAATAAACCTGTAAACTCAAATTTAATGGAAATTTTAATTGGTATTGATGCATGTAAACGTGCAAGTGCTGCAAGCATTACGGCTATCATTCCATATTTTGGATATGCTCGTCAGGATCGTAAAGCGAAACCTCGTCAACCAATCACTTCTAAATTAGTTGCTAGTTTATTAGAAAGAGCTGGAGCTGATCGCGTAGTTACAGTTGACTTACACGCTACTCAGATTCAAGGATTCTTCGATATTCCAGCAGACGATATTACTGCGAATGGATTGATTGCTGATTACTTCAAACACCAAGAAGGATTAGGTGAAATCGTAGTTGTATCTCCTGATCACGGTGGAGCTGTACGTGCTCGTAACTTAGCAAATGCATTAGGTGCACCTATCGCAATCATCGACAAACGTCGTCCTAAACCAAATGTAGCTGAAGCTATGAACCTAATTGGTGATGTTGATGGTAAAACTGCAATCATCATCGATGACATGGTAGATACAGCTGGTACATTAACTGCTGGTATCAAAATGTTGAAAGACAAGGGAGCTAAAGCGGTTTATGCTTCATGTTCACATGGTATCCTTTCAGGACCTGCTATCGATCGTTTAAAAGCTGCTAAGTTAACTGGATTCGTTTGTACAAATACAATTGATCAAACAGAAAACCAAAAAAATTATCCAGAAATGACTGTTCTTTCAATGGCACCATTGTTAGCTGGATTGATTCATGCAGTTGAAGAAAATTCTTCATTATCAGAAGTATTAGCACACGCATTTGATGACTAATATGGAAACATTGTTTATTGGCTATCCTCCTTGTTCAACTTGTAAAAAGGCATATAAAGCTCTACAAGATTTGGGTATTGAAGCTACATATCGAAATATTAAAGAAGATAATCCAACAAAAGAAGAGATTCAAAGTTGGATTGATCGTGGTGTGGAATTAAAAAAATTGTTCAATACAAGTGGTATGTTGTATCGTGAATTAAATGTAAAAGAAAAACGCGAAACATATACAGAAGAACAATTGATTGAATTACTTGCCTCAAATGGTATGTTAGTAAAAAGACCGATTGTGATCCAAGGAGATATCATTATCATAGGAAACAAAGTATCAGAATACGAAAACTTACATGAATAGACCTGTCTATCGACAGGTCTTTATTTAATCAAAAACGGAATTGAAGTTCTCTTCAATTTGTCTACATGCACTTGCTTCATCAAGTTGTTTGATTTCACAAATCTTCTTTGCGACATATTCCACATACATAGGTTCATTTTCTTTTCCACGATAAGGAACAGGTGTTAAATAAGGAGAATCCGTTTCTGTGATGATTCGATCAATAGGACATGCTGAAATACATTCAGGGGCTTGTCTAGCATTTTTGAATGTGATAGGTCCGGCAAACGAAATCATAGAATTCATTTTTAAACATTCCATCATAGTTTCTTTACTTCCGCTGAAGCAATGGAAAATAATTTTTGTCTTTGCGTATTGTTTTAAAATATCCATGCAGTCTTTTGTGGATTCGCGCATATGAATAGAAATAGGAAGATTGTGTTCATTCGCAATTTGAATCTGCTTAATAAATAGCTCTTTTTGTAAATCATTAAAACTTGTATCCCAATAGTAATCCAATCCAATTTCTCCTAAGCAATCTAAATAAGGCGTTTGATCAATGAGATACTGAATTTCTTTATCTGCAACTTCTTTGGCATCACTTGGAAACCATCCAAAGGCAATTTTAAAAAATGGATATTTTTCTTTTACCTTTTTCGCACGTTCTAATTCTTCAGGACTTGTGCACATGATCATGCATGAAGTAAGATTTTTAGCTTTGATATTTTCAATGATCTCGTCAATTCGACTATATAAACGATCACAAGTGATGTGACAATGACTATCTGTATACATAACTAACCTTCTTTCTTAAAATAGTATATAATTGTGTTAAAAGAGGTGCAATATGAAAATTAGCATGGAATTAAATGTAAGTGATAAAGAGTTTTATGATTTGATGATGAAATCTTTAAAAGAAGAAGTTAAAAATGTCACGAAGAAAAATTTAGAATTAAAAGAAGGGTTAAAATATAAAAAGAAATCAGCTCAAAGAAAAGGAATCGGCTCAGAAATTACTGTGCATATTAAAAGGTTGATTCCGAATACATTGTATGAAGCAACGTTTGTCACGGCAATCGACCATACAACTATTTCTTATAAGATTGAATCTTTAAATGAATCAAAAATCAAAGTGACTTATGAAGAAATTTACGAAAATGTTTCTCCAAAGGAAATTCCTGTTTGGAGACAAAAAATGGCAGAAAAACAGTCGGCTAAAAAATCAAAGAAAATGTTTAAAGAGGTTGAAAAGTTTATTTTAAATGAAAGAAATAACAAGAACTGATTATACCAGAATAGAAACCAAGTTTTCCATCTTGGTTTCTTTTTTTGTTTATATGCGTTATAAGATTGGTATAGAAAAGCTTTAACCCAACAAAAGAAGGAGGAATTGGATATGAAAAAGTTAGGTTATTTAGCGGGGGCATCATTGTTATTTGTTCCAATGCCTCTATATGCAGCAGGAATTGGTTCTAGCAACCAAGTATTTACTCACACTGGTTGGTTCTCAGTTATTTGTATGGCAACAATCGGTGTTGGAGTTGCGATTTGTTCAAAACATCAGAAATAATAATGAAAAAAGTTTTAACAGTAAGCATTATTTGGGCGGTGGATCTTTTTTATTTAAAATTTGAAGATCATTGATAATAACATATGTTACCTATAATTTTTGTGGAGTATGTTATACTGAGTTAACTGAAAGAGAAAGGGTAACTTATGGTCAGCAATTATTTGGTGAAATTTCTTGAAGAAAAAGAAGTACCTACAATCACAAAAAAAAGACACACATATTTAACGTATTATGGTTTAGAACAACAAGATACGTACGTGTTAAAAGAAGGTATTGTTAAGACTAGTATAATTTTGCGTGATGGAAGAGAATTTAATATTTCTTATATTAAAGGACCAGATATTATTTCATTATTAAAAGATGAAGTAAGTCAATATACATCAGCTCCATTTAATGTTCGTATTGAGAGTGAAACGGCTACTTTTTATCGTATTCCAAGAGTGTTATTCTGGGATTTTGTAAATCAAGATCCAGAGTTAAAAGAGTATGTGAATTCATATTATCGTACTAAATTAACGGAAGCTATTTTTAGACAACAACTTATGACTATGAATGGTAAAAATGGAGCAGTGTGTGCTTTTATCTATCAATTGATTCCTATATTCGGAAGAAAAGTAAAAAAGGGTATTTTAATTGATTTCCAAGTGACAAACGATGATATTGCAGGATTCTGCGGTATTTCTACTAGAAATAGTGTAAATCGTATTTTAAGAGGGTTACGTGAGCAAAATGTAATCTCGATGGTCTATCAGAAGATTTTAATTTTAGACGTAGATTATTTAAAACAATTTGTACAAGCATAATACAAAACAAAGCGCAGAGTTAATAATTCTGCGCTTTAAATGGTTTTATGATTTTTTGATATGAATAGATTAATTGGCTTGCCATTAAACACCAAATAATGGGTTCGCAAAAGCATACACCTAAATATTTAAATGTAGGAACTAAAAATAATGTAAAGACAATTTTTCCAATGAGTTCAATTATACTAGAGAATAAAGGTGTTATTTTATATCCAAAGCCTTGAATCGCATTTCTTAAATTCAATAGTATACTCAATACTATGAAAAATGGAATATTGATTTTTAGATACATGGCGCCATTTTGTAGTACGGCATGCGTGTTGGATCCAGATAAAAGGTGGACTAGATTTTCAGCTGTAAAATAAATAAGTATACTTAAAAAGATGGGATATATAATACCGCAGATGTTTGAAAGACGAACCCCTTTTATAATTCGCTCATAATTTTGAGCTCCCTTGTTTTGAGAGACAAACGTTGCCATTGAGGCTGCCAATGTAGAAAGAGGCAGACAAAATAACGAGATTAATTTTCGAGCAGCCGTATGGGCTGTAATGATTTGAGTGCCTAGACTGTTGATTCCAGATTGAAGAATGATGGTTCCAATGGATACGATTGAAAACATAAACCCCATCGAAAAGCCTTGTCCCAACAAATCATTGATCATATAAGATTTAATTTGGAAATGTTCTTTTCTAGGTATCAAAATTTTAGCTTTTCGCAAAATTAAAAAGAAACAAATTATAGTTGAAATGACTTGGGCAATAACAGTAGCTACAGCTGCGCCAAATACACCCATATCGAGTATTGTGATACATACAATATCAAGCGCAATATTTATAATAGATGAGCAGAAAAGTACAATCAATGGTCTTAGGCTATCGCCAATAGCTCTTAACATACCGGCACCTAAATTGTAGAACATGGTGATGATTAAAAAGGCAGATATGCATCGAATGTAGTTTAATGAATCGTGATAAATACTTTTGGGAGTCTTTAGAATTGTTAATAGATATGGCATCGAAACATAGGAAACGATTGTGATCACAATGGAGATGATCAATCCTAAAATTAGAGATGCTGCAACGCTTTTCTTTAGTTCATTTTCATTTTTAGAACCATAATATCTTGCTGTAACAATACTAAATCCTGTTCCACATCCGTTGGAAAACTGAACAATCAATTCAAAGATAGCGGCAGTAGCACCCATTGCGGCTAGAGCATTGTCGCCTAAGAAATGACCAACTAATAATGTATCGATTGTATTGTAGAGTTGTTGAAATAGATTAGAAAAGAAAAGTGGAATCACAAAGAAAAGGAGTCCTTTTGCGATGCTTCCTTGCGTTAGTGAATGATTTTTCATGAGATCAGCCTCCTTTTTGAATATAATATAAACCAGATTACTAAAATAGTTCCTTTAATAATGCTTGAAATTGAAATGGCCCACCATACTCCATTTACTCCTAAATAGTGAGATAGCAGAATGGCCATAGGAATTCTCGCAGACGTGAATATAATGGATACAATACTAGGTGGCAGAGTTTTACCAAGTCCATTAAAAGCACCTTGTGTAGCTATTTCTATGCACATAAATAGTTGGGAATATCCAAGTATAATTAGATAGTCAATTCCATAAGGAAGGATATTTGTTTCATGGATGAAACATGAGAATATCGGTCCAGGAAGGAAAATTAAAACGGCTGTTGTTAATAATCCCCATAATCCAACCACTAGCATGCCAGTTTTATAACCTTGTTTTACACGATCATAGTTTTTTGCACCATAATTTTGCGAAGTGAACGCATTGATGGATGCGCTGAATCCATCAGCTGCCATCCATGAGATAGATTCAATTTGCGAGCCTACTTTTTGTACGGCAACACTGATAGCTCCAAAACTTGAGATTAGGCGTGCAATGTACATAGAAATACATGTAAATAACATGCTTTGCACAGAGGATGGAAATCCTATTTTTAATATTTCAGAAATATGATTCAATTCTGGTTTTGACAAGATACGGATATTTCTAAATAGATCAAGATTTTTTGCGTTATATAAAAAGACCAAAGTAACAATGATTTGAGCAAGAATTGTTGCGAGAGCCGCACCGATGACTCTAAGATTGAATACGAAGATGAGTACAGGGTCTAAAATTAAATTTAATACTAGACCGGTTGTTGTGGCTATAAAAGTGCTTTTTGAATGACCGGCAGCCGTAAGGATTCCGGTAAAAATCTGATTCACAAAAGAGAATACAATAAAGCCACATGTAATCCATAAATAATTCTGAGCATCTTGAATAATAGCAGGATCTGATAAATTAAATAATTGAATTAAATACTTTTGAAAAACAATAATAATAATTCCATATATAAGGGCAAAAAATAAGGAACTTTGAAAAGCTGCCTGAATATAATTTTTTGTTTGTTCTTGATTATTAGCTCCAAGACTTTGTCCAACCAAGGCTTGTGATCCAATCTTAGGCATGTTCACAAGGCCGTTAGCCAAATACATGAAATTTCCAGATACACCAATACTGGCAACGGCGCCAGAACCTAAAAAACCAATCCACAACATATCAACCAGGTTATAGGCCATCTGAATAAAATACGTTGCCATGATTGGGATTGCTAATAAACTTAATGATTTAAAAATAGGACCATTCAGCAGGTCAACACTCTGATTTTTTTTCATACAGGGAATATTTTAGCAAGTTTTTAAGAATTTTAAAACAAAAGAATGGATGTGATCGCACATCCATTCCATCAAATACTCTTTTTTAGTTCTCTTAATGCATTTAAGTCCAGTCCAACAATCTCAGAGATTTCTTCAAGTGTTTGATTATTTCTTACAAGCATTTTAATTGCTATTTTGATTTGTGTATTTTTTACACCACGCTCAATACCTTGTTCAATGCCTTGCTTGATACCCATCTGGATTCCTCTGTTTGTTGATTCTTCAAACATTTCATAGAATGCTCTGCACACTTTTACATCTCCTTTCTCGCTTTTCTGGTAGATACTCAATAACTTTTAGTTCTTTGTCACTACATACGCAAAACACAATGCATCACGATTAAACTCTCGATCTAGGTCTTCTTTTAAAATCTGCTTTCTATAGATCAAAAAATTCCTGTGTTGCCTTTTCACCTGTACTATACTTGTGATTTGTGTTTAGCTCAATCTTTTAGCAGCATTCCACTTGGATTCACCTACATATAAGACGACTGTTAAAATCATTGGTAGTCTTGTATGCATAGGTACATGCTTCTTAAAGCATTGACGAATATAACGCATACGAGCAACACTTTCATATTCCATGACTCTTACGGCCATAGACGGATCGACATAGCTTTGACTTTCAATCACGAACAAATCTAAATAAGTACCACCCTCATACCGCTTGATGATATCCACATGCTTACTAGAAACATTCATGACAAGTTCACTGTTTTCATCCTTAAGATATTCAGGCTTCAAGACTGGTTGTCCATCAAATAAAAGTGCATTGAAGATCGAGACAAAGTTTTTGGGTTGTCCTAAAAACTTCTTAGACTCAATATCCATCGAATTCAAGATGATTCCTCCTTTCTCTCTCTAATACGAAAAAAAGGAAATTTTAGAAAAGATGTATATTTTGATAATTTCACATAATTCATTTTGATTTCACAAGATTTACCAAAGTTATACTAAAATTATGACAACATGGGATGATATTCTATAAGTGCCTTAAAGATAAGGCAATGAATATAGAAATAAACCAATATTCATATCTCTCTCCTAAAAAAATAATAATAAACAAAAAGGAACCATTCTAGACGCCAACACTAGAATGGTTTCTTTTATTTGAAATCCGATTTCTTGATATATGCATAGCTATTCTTATATTTAGCATTTATATTCAAATGATTATCTTTAACAGGTGCTTCACTTGATATTTTATAGTACCCATACTTATCTTTTAATATATGAATCGATACAATACTTCCTTTTTTATGAGTATAAATAACATCTTTTTTGTTTGGTGCATATACCTTTAAGTCCTTAGATAGTTGTATTATTTTGATTGGATTCTTTTTTTGGTCAATACCATCTTCATCCAATTGATAATAGAAACTAGCCGCTTTTTCTCCCCAGTACGGATCAGAAGCATAGTTCACGTTGATGCCACTTGCCTTATCCCCAAACCACGAACCGTAATATCTTGAATCTTCAGGATTTAGATAACCTTGCTGCAAGAAATTGTAGGCATGTTGTTTTACACAATCTGCTATTGATTTGTATTGATTTGCGTTATCTGGATTTTCATCAATGGCTGCATGACCGAATAAATTATGATATTCAAGCGCATACTGACTAAGTCCTAGACCACTCTCATTTAGGGCAAGCGCATACATCATAGATGCGTTGATTGTGTATTTAGCTTGTATATTAAAAAATACATCGGCTTGATTATAGAGTGCGGATTCATCGTTGACATACGTATTATAAACCGCATGATTCAAATACGACGTGGTTCTGTGTGGAACATATTGATAATAGTTATAGTATGGATTTTTATTGACCTTTTTATCATCAACTAAGTTTTTATAGCTCGTATAAAAATAGTGACCATCATATGAATAATAGGCAGTACCTTCTTTTAAAAATTTTGGGGCAGGACCAATCGCAATAGAATTCGCATTTCCTTGAACAAGATCTGTAGAAATCGTATGAATGAGGGAACCGTTATAAACATAATATGTGGATAAAGTATAAGAATCGTCATATAAGTACAATTCAACATTGTTGATGTCTGCCCATGCTTGTATGCCGCTTATTTTAAAGTGAACCTTCTTTCCGTTAAAGCTGGTTCCTAAATATTGAGCATCTGCACCATAACTTCCATTCACATATCCAGTTTCACCTGTATCTGTTGTGTATTCTGTATTTTCAGTTATGTCTTTCGTCTTTAAATTAACAATGCCAGATTGAAGTCGTAAAATTTTTCCGTTTTCATCTTTTATGCACGCATACTTAGAATCGATTGTATCCATCTTAAAAGATGCGAAGATGTAATGCTTATAGGAAGCTTGTACTTCACTTGTATTTAAATCTTCTACGTAGTATTGTCCGTCTTCAGTGATTTTTAAAATGGTGAAGGGAATAACTATAAATACGAAAATGAGTAAAGTAAGAATAAACACAACTGGTATTTTTTTAACTTTTCTTTTCTGTTTCATACTCATATTATACTCTTATCTTCAAAAATTGCGTAATAGGACAATTTCCATCGACAATACTTGTTCTTTATATTAAAATAGATGGGGTATATCGCTAAAATAAAGCGTTTTTTAAGTGGTAAAACACTCAAGATATAAAAATTATAGAGAAAGGATGTATATTTATGGCAAAAATGGATGAGCGTTTAGAAAAAATGGCTGAGCGTTATTGTGAAATCAATGATTTGATGATGCAAAGTGATGTTGTATCAGATCGTAAGACAATGGCAAAATTGGGGCGAGAACAAAATGAGTTGACACCTATTGTAGAAACATACGAAGAATATAAAAAAGCAGTTGATGAATTAGAAGAGGCAAAAGTTCTTTCAAAAGAGGAAGATAAAGAAATTCGTGAAATGGCACAAATGGAATTGGAAGAATTAGAACCAAAAATCCAAAATTATTTAGACCGTTTAGAATTGCTTTTAGTACCAAAAGATCCTAACGATTCTCATAATGCGATTTTAGAAATTCGTGGAGCAGCTGGTGGAGACGAAGGAAATATCTTTGCCGGAGACTTATTTAGAATGTATTCAAAATATGCAGAGGCAAAAGGTTGGAGAACAGAAGTCATTGAAATGGAAGATAGTGAAGCTGGAGGATTCTCATTGGTTTCATTTAAAGTCAATGGAGAAGGGGCTTATGGAACTTTAAAATTTGAATCTGGTTCTCACCGTGTGCAACGTGTGCCAAAGACAGAATCACAAGGTCGTATTCATACTTCTACTGCAACAGTATTGTGTATGCCAGAAGTAGAGGCAGAAGACTTTGATATTGATATGAACGACTTGGAAATTGAAACAATGCGTTCAAGTGGAGCTGGAGGACAGCACGTTAATAAAACCGATTCAGCTGTACGTATCGTTCACAAACCAACAGGTATTGTAGTTAAGTGTCAGGATGGTCGTAGTCAACATGAAAACCGTGCAACAGCCTTAATGACAATTCGTGCTCGTGTATATGAAGAAAGACAACGTGAATTGGATCAAAAGAACGACAAAGAACGTCGTACAAAGATTGGTACTGGAGATCGTGCAGAAAAGATCCGTACATATAACTATCCTCAAAACCGTGTGACAGATCACCGTATTGGATATACAGTCAATCAGTTAGACCGTATTATGGATGGTCGTTTAGATGATTTAATGGCTGCATTACAGCTTGCAGATCAACAGGCAAAAATTGCTGGAGAAAAAGAATAATGAGTACATATCATTCATTGATCAATGAAGGTAAAGAACGTCTTTATAAGGCTGGTCAAGGTGAACAGGCAGCTCAACTTTTCATGGTAGAGTTATGTCGTCAAAAAAATGTAAATCTATATATTTCTATGGATGAAGAGGCGGATGAACAAATTCAAACGGATTATTTAGAAGGAATTCATTTAATGGAAAATGGAGAACCATTAGGCTATGTATTAGGGTATGAATGTTTCTATGGCTATGACTTTATTGTGAATGAAGATGTTTTAATTCCTAGACCTGAAACAGAAGAACTTGTAGGACTTGTATTATCTAAGTTTGATGATTATTTTGCCGATAAAGATCATGTCAATGTATTTGATGTGGCAACAGGATCAGGTGCAATTGGTATCACTTTAAATCTAGAAGAACCTAGAATGGATGTGATCGCATCGGATATTTCAAAAGAAGCTTTAGTGGTTGCACAAAAGAATAATGAAAAGTTGGATGCGCATGTAAACTTTATTTGTGGAAGTATGTTAGATCCATTTGTAGATCGCGATTTACATTGTGATATTCTAGTTTGCAATCCACCATATATTCCAAGTGAAGAGAAGATGGAACAAAGCGTTGTGGACTATGAACCACACGTAGCTCTATTTGGTGGAGAAGACGGATTAAAATTCTATCGTGATGTATTTGAAAAAGCACATTTAGTATTGAATGAAAAAGCCTTCCTTGCCTTTGAAATGGGATGGGATCAAGGTGAATCTTTATCGAATCTAGCTCGTGAATATTTTGAATCTGCAACGATTACTGTACATAAAGATATGTCAGGAAAAGATCGTATGTTGATGATTGAATTATAATTTAAAAATTGATGAGCAATACATTTGAAATATTGAAATGAATATGCGATATTATATACATAAAAGGAAATAGTATATTTCAAGAGGAGGATTATTTATGAAATATAGATGCTTAATTTGTGGACACATTTATGACGAGGAAAAAGAAGGCGTAAAATTCGCGGATCTTCCTGCAGATTGGAAATGTCCAACTTGTAAACAACCAAAAGAAAAATTTGTTCCAGTAGAAGACGAAATGACTTGGGCTGCTGAACACGTGGTAGGAGTCGCAAAAGATGTTGATGAAGACATTAAAAACGATTTACGTGCTAACTTCGAAGGTGAATGCTCAGAAGTAGGTATGTACTTGGCAATGGCTAGAGTTGCTCACAGAGAAGGATATCCAGAAGTTGGATTGTATTATGAAAAGGCAGCTTGGGAAGAAGCAGAACATGCTGCAAAATTTGCTGAATTATTAGGCGAAGTTGTTACAGATTCAACTAAGAGAAATCTTGAAATGCGTGTAGAAGCTGAAAATGGTGCGACTGCAGGTAAAGTTGATTTAGCTACTCGTGCTAAAAAGGCAAACTTAGATGCAATTCATGATACAGTACACGAAATGGCTCGTGATGAAGCTCGTCATGGTAAGGCATTTGCTGGATTATTAAAACGTTATTTTGGTGAATAATGCATTTAGAAGCTTCTGAATCAATCGGAAGCTTTTTTTCTTGTTTTCGTGTATAATAAGTTGTGTCTAACGAATATATAGAAAGAAGGATCAAGATGATTGGTAAGAATAGTCCATGTTGGTGTGGTTCTGGTAAAAAATATAAACATTGTCATGAAGAATGGGACAATACAATTAATGTATTAAAACTACAAGGAAAAATTGTTCCTAGTCATAATTTAATCAAGTCGGAAGAAGATATTAAATGGATCAAGAAAGCGGCTAAAATCAATAATGCAGTTCTTGATTTAGTTGGAGAAAAAATCTGTGCAGGTATGACGACAGAAGATATTGATAAATTAGTATATGATTATACAACAAGTCATGGTGGGATTCCTGCATGTCTAGGTTATGAAGGGTTCCCTAAGAGTGTTTGCACATCTATTAATAATGAAATTTGTCATGGTATTCCAAGCGAAAAAGTCGTATTAAAAGATGGCGATATTATAAATGTAGACTGTACTACCATTGTACATAAACACTTTGCGGATGCATCTAGAATGTTCTGTATTGGTCATGTAAGTGAAGAGGCAAAACGCTTAGTTGAAGTGACTAAAGAATGCTTAGAAATTGGTAAAGAAGCCGTACGTCCTTGGGGATACATTGGAGATATTGGTGCTGCTATTCAAGAACATGCACACAAAAATGGTTACAGTGTTGTTGTTGATTTTTGTGGACACGGTGTTGGTAATGCTTTCCATGAAGATCCATATGTACATCATGTAGGAATTCGTAATACAGGTATGGTTATTGCACCAGGTATGGTCTTCACTATTGAGCCTATGATCAATCAAGGAACGCGTGATTTATACATTGATAAAGATAATGGATGGACATCTTACACAAAAGATGGAAAGTTATCGGCACAATGGGAAAACACAATTCTAGTTACAGAAAAAGGAATTGAAGTATTAGCTTGGTAAGAAGTCAATAAAATGACTTCTTTTTTGATGAGGTTTAAAAAAGGGAATATGCAAAAGAGTATGATTGAGGGGAATACTTTAAAACTCATTTTGAATTTTAGTATTCCATTATTATTAGGAAATTTATTTCAACAATTTTATAACGTTGTTGATGCGGCTATTGTTGGGCAAACACTAGGGTCTTATGCATTGGCAGCCGTAGGCGCAAGCAGTAGTGTGCAGTTTTTGATTCTAGGATTTTGTATGGGAATATGCCAAGGCTTTTCGATTATGGTTTCGCAAAGTTTCGGCGCAAAAAGACTCGATGAAATGCATACTTATATTTATGCAGGAGCTGCATGGACAGCCATTACAGCTTTTGTGGTATCCATCTTAGTCGTTGTATTTTGTGCAGACATTCTTCACATTTTACAAGTCAATGATGAAATCTTTAAAGATGCCTATGCCTATTTAGTTGTCATATTTGCAGGGATACCATTTACATTACTCTATAATTATTTATCGGCTATATTAAGAGCTATTGGAGATTCAAAAACACCCTTTTTCTTTTTAGCTTTTTCCGCTGTTTTAAATATTGGCCTTGATTTTTTCTGCATTCTTGTTTTGAAATGGGGATGTGCAGGAGCTGCCATCGCAACCATTTTTGCGCAAGCCGTAAGTGGCATTTTGTGTTTCTTATTAATTGCGTTTAAGGTCAATGTTTTACATATACCTAAATCAAGTCGTTATGTGGATAAGCAACATTCTCTAAAACTACTTGCCATGGGCGTTCCTATGGGTTTACAGTTTTCGATTACAGCCATAGGTTCTATGGTCATGCAGTCGGCTAACAATGCTTTGGGAACCATTTATGTTTCTGGTTTTACGGCAGGTATACGCATTAAATCGTTGATGATGTGTCCATTTGATGCATTAGGTGCAGCTGTTTCTACATTCCTTTCCCAAAACTATGGAGCTTGCAAGTTAGAACGAATCCATGATGGATATCATAAAGGTGTAATGGTGAGTATTTTATATGGTGCATTCGCCTGTGTCGTAATGGTTTTCTTTGGAAGAATTTTAAGCATGATGTTTGTGAGCGCCAATGAATCACAAGTGTTAGATGCGAGTGCGTTATATTTAAGAAGAATGGGCTATTTCTATCCTGTACTAGGAATTTTGATCACAACAAGAATGTCCGTTCAAGGACTTGGCTATTCTGCCCGAGCTATGCTTGCAGGCTTTGTAGAAATGATTGCACGCTGCATTGTGGCATTATGCTTTGTTCCTATTTTCAAATATAATGCGATCACATGGGCCGATCAAGCAGCATGGGTTGCAGCTACACTTGTATTGATTCCATTGTGGCTCAGTGCAATGCGTGCGGTTCAAAAGAAAATAATGATTCAATTTGGAAGTAGAGATACCTCCGTTTGTTGCGATTGATTAGTTTTATTGAATTAAATTATTTAATAAAGAAAAATTGCTTATGTGAAAACTTTAAATAATAATGGCGATTATTTAATTTGGTATTTTTACATAAATGGTATCTTAGGGTTGTAATAAAAAAGGAGATTAAAGATGACAGAGAAAGAAGATTATTTAACTAATTTGTGTGGCAGCATGATCGTATGCATTTTAATTGCAGTAGCAATGTATTTTATTATGAGATATGTCGGTGGAAAAATTGATAGTTTCAACGTATCTACTTTACTATCTCAAGATGTTTTGAAAGCAATAACAGATGCAACATTTTTCTTTTTGCCACAAAGGTCATTCTTGACCACATTGTTTGGACCGGCTTTTATCTATATTACCACAGTAGGCGCACCAATATTATTTGTTGGAGTTATGATTGCGATTATCCCATTGGCACTTATTGCGGGTTACATAGTGCTGAGTATTATTTCGTATGCTGTATAGGAGGGGACTAAAATGATTGGATATGAAACTAAAAAGAATTTTAAGATAGGAGCTATATTGGCTTTAATTATCTCGCTTATTCAAGGGTATGGAATTTATAATCATGGTAGTCAGGCAATTATAAATACCGGTGATCTACTAGATACTTTAGCATTGTCTGCAATGTTTTTCTTTGGTTGGATATTTTTGCTTGCTGCAATTGTAAGTGTGGTTCGATTCTTATATCATTCAGTTGTTTTTGCAAAAGAGAAAAATGAGTTAGAAAATTCATCAACGAATCCAAGTGAAAGTGCTGAACCAATGGTGAATGAAGAAAGACATGAATTTGTTGTCTTTAATAGTGAAACTCAAGAAAAACAAAAAATACTTGTTACTGATGAAGAAGAAGATGAAATATGGGTAGAATCTATAATGGGATTGTATGATAAATCTGAAGATCGTAGTGCTGAAATGGCTAAGATTATTGGAGGAACATTAGGCACGCCAGAAGAAAGACAAAAGAAACGTGATTATTTTGTTTCTTATTATCGTCGTATCTTGCATGAAGATAGAATTAATAATGCTTCTACAAAACGTAATAGAGCACGTGATGAAGATGACGTTATAGATGTACTTAATAAAGCAATCAGTGAAGCAGCAACTGATGCAACAACTGGAGAAGAAACATGTTCATATTTTGTAGATACGTCGCATCCTGAATCATAAGATGATAATATATAAAAAATTTTAGATATTAAATTGAAGAAAGTTAAAAGATATACGATTGGTTAATTGTCTATTTTCTTTCTTTGCTCGAGGGGTCAATAGACTGCCTCGTTTTTTTATGAATTTATTGTGAGAAGTACTTACTTTTGCCAAGTAAATAGGGAAATCAAATTCTATAATGGCGATTTTTAAAACTGAATATTATAAATATTTAGTATTCTATATTTGCAAGAGGGAAAGGTAATTGAAAAAAGGTAAAGGAACATGAGTGAAAAAACAAAAAACACAATTTTAACAGTGTTAGGATTTGGATTTAGAGCAGCATGGTTTATTGCGAAAATAGCAGTCGCATGGTTTATGCATTTTATTTATTACATTGCATATGTAATGATGCCGTAGTTAGAAATAATAGTTAAATAGATTGTATTCAAAATATGAATATTTAATTATTTTGAATGTTTCTTTCATTTGGTTATAAAAATAGGTGCAATATTGTGTTGCTAAGTGTTAAATGATAATTATAAATATGTGATTTATATGATAAAATTAGCTTATGTAAATCTTATTTCAGATTTAATTAGTTGTAGATGAATGAGAATCGTATTCGAATAATTGTGGTGTAAAGGTAAAGTTAAATAAGATAGAGAGATATAGGGGTATGGGTTTATATGAAAAAGTGTAGTAAATGTGGTAAAGAGTACGAAGACAGATTTAATTTTTGTCAAAAGTGCGGAGTCAAACTTGATTCTGTAGAAGAGGTTGCTGACAAGGTGTCAGAACACTCAAAGGTTGAGGTTCATGAAAGTGATACTTCAAAAGTAAATGAAGTTGGCTTGAAAAGATTGTATTTATTAATTGCGAGTCTTGTTGGTGGAGTCATTGTTTTATTGATTGGAATCAAATTACTATTAACTTATAACAGTATTAGTCGTAGTTCAGATGGCTTTGATGCATTATATAATGCTTTTGGAACAATAAAGACATGTGTTATTTTCTACTATATTGTATTCTTTATTGATTTGGCTTGTATTGCAGGATTTGTCTATCGATATGTGAAGATGAATGATAAAAGAAAGAGTTCCTTATTGGTTTTAGGTTCGATTGGTGTAAGCGAAGTTATCGCATTAACATTATTGTCCACAATGATGAACTTAAGTAAGGTAATCACTGCAGTTAATGGCTTGATGAATGGTACAGGCAGTTTATGGAATCTTGGTACTTCAGCTGCTTCTCTTTCAACAAATACAACAAGTATCAAGGTATCCTTAATTTTGTGGGTGATTGCTGAAATAGCTACAGTAGCTTTATCTGGATATTCTATGTATTTAGAAAAAACAGGTAAAGAATTGTCTGTAGGTGAACTTCAAAATTCTGGTAATGGTATTGTTGAATTTTTAAAGGAATATACGAAAACAGAAAAGGGTAAAAAGAATACTTTGATTGTTGGTGGTGTATGTGGTGCATTAATTGTTTGTTTAGCTGGAACAGGTATTTATAATGCAGTTAAGAAAACACCGGTTGATTTGATGTCTTCTTGTAAAGTTGATTTTAGTGGCTTTGATGGTAATGGTTATGCGACTGGTGGTTATAACTATGGTTGTGAACCGGATTATGATAAGACAAATCAAAATATTAGTACTTTTATGAATACGGTTTCGTATACATTAGATAAGTCAGAAAATTTATCTAATGGGGATACAATTACTTTAACGGCCAGTTATTCTGAGGAAACGGCTAAGAGTTCAAAAGTAAAGGTAACAGAGAGTACAAAAACTTTTAAAGTTAAGGGTTTGACAAAGGTTTATAAAACTTGGAAATCAATTCCAGAAAAAACTAGAAAACAAATTTTGGAAAAAGTACAGGCTAAGGTTGAAAAGAAGGCTAAGAAATATTCTGGTTATTATTTTTTAGATGAAGTTATTACAGTTGATTCCATTTCAAATGTAGCAACGTACTATTCTTACGACAAAGATTATGGTACTGGTGAAGTTATTCCTGTATTTAAAGTAAGTATTACGGATAATCATGATGGTGAAATTGATAAAATTGATTTGTACTATTATACGACAATTACTGTAGATGGTGATTTTAAAGCATCAGATAAAAACGCATTTAATGAATACATGGATTATTATGAAAAAGATGAAGATGAATCTGAAGAAGATATTCTAGATGATATCATGTACTACAATGATGTGAATGAAGATAATTTAGTACATTAATTAAAGAGTAGAAGGGATGTATACATATGATCAAGTGTAAATATTGCGGCTTTGAAAATGATGAAGAAGCTTTGTATTGTGGTGGATGTGGTCATAAAATTGAAGATGAATCTACAGATTCTGTAATTCAAGAAGATGCATCAAAGGATACAGAAGACAAGAAATTAGGTTTTGACAATGAAAACAAACAAAGTGATGAAGTGCCAGAGACAACTCAAGAAGATGATGAGCTTGGCTTTGACATTGAAGAAAATCCAGTAGATGAAGCACCAGAAACAAAAGATGCAAATGAAGATGAATTAGGTTTTGATCTTGAGGAAGATAAAGGTGAAGACTTAGGTTTTGAAGTGGAAGAAAAACCAGAGGTTTCTCATGTTGAATATAATTCTAAGAAATCTAATAAGCGAATGATTGTTGCGGGTGTGGTTGCACTTTTGATTGTAGGTGCAGCTGGTGGTGGAATTATGGCTGTTCAGAATAATAAGCATAAAGATGAAATTGCTGCTTTAAAGGAAGAACAAAAGAAAAAAGAGGATGTTGCTAAAGAAGAAGCAGAAAAGAGTAAAAAAGAGGTTGAGGCTGCAAAGAAAGAGGCAGAGGAAGCTAAAAAAGAGGCTGCAAAAGCGCGTGAGACTTCTACAAAAACAAAAGAATCTAATGATGCGAATAAGCCTGCTACAGGAACGTATGTGGCAAATTATAATATGAAAGAAAGAGAAGGGGCATCTTTATCTTCAAATCAGGTTGGACACATCAAAAAGGGAGATACTCTAGAGATTGTTGAAATCATTGACAATGGTGATGGCTCATACTGGGGAAAATTATCGAATGGTCATTATGTTTGTGTAAAGGATAATGAGTACATTTACTTATCATAATTACAATTATAGTAACTGTTTGCGCTAAAAAGTAGACAGTTACTTTTTTGCGAAAGAAAGGAAAGTGGAAATGAAAAGAAGCATCTTATTTTTTTGTATAGTTGCCATTGTATGTATGTGTGGATTGAATGTATTTGTGATTCATCAATATATACAAGATGATAAGCAGCAGGAACAAAAGGTTATTAAAAAGGAAAAGAAGAATAAGAAAAAGAGGAAGGAAAAAGAAGTTAAAGTAGAACAGAGTCAGACACTAGAAAAGGAAGCTTCTACTGAAAAGGTAGATGAACAAATGGATACTGGTAAATATGTTGATCAAAGTGGGGCGCCTTATTCAAATACTGTGACTGTCACTAATTTAGGAGATATTGATATATTGGTAAATAAGTATTCTGGTTTACCTAGTGACTATACGCCTAGTGATTTAGTTACTGTATCGAATAGTGGGGAGCATAATGCGCAAATGCGTTCAGAAGCAGCACAGGCTTTTGAACAACTTGTTGCAGCTTCTAGCAATCAAGGGTTTATTTTAAATGCATGTTCAGCCTTTCGATCTTATGATTATCAATCGAATCTTTACTATAATGGGGTTAATGGATATGGTGTAGATTATGCAGATCGTTATTGGACAAGACCAGGTTTTAGTGAACACCAAACTGGACTTGCGGTCGATATACGTATAGATAATGATACAAGTGATTTGGATGCTGTGCGTTACAAGTCACATTATCCTTGGCTATTAGAGCATATGCATGAATATGGATTTATTTTACGTTATCCAGATGATAAAGAAAGTAAAACAAAGATTGCGCCAGAAAGCTGGCATTTAAGGTATGTTGGAGTCGATCTTGCGACTTATTTATATAAAAATAACTTGTGTTTAGATGAATATTATGGAGCGTAAAAATATGGATGTTAAATTAGTAGAACGGGCAAGAAACAAAGATGAGCAGGCTTATGCCGAATTGATAGATCTTACAAGTAAGAAAATGTATTTTACGGCTTGTGATTTTGTGCATGATGAGGATGAGGCAAAAAATATTGTACAAGATGTATATCGTAATTGTTTTGAAAAGATGTATCAATTGAAGGATGATTCAAAATTTGAAGGTTGGATCATGGTTTCTTTGACAAATAAATGTAGAGATTATTTAAGAAAGAATCATAAGTATGATGAAGTATATACGGGTGATTTAAACGATGAGGAATTGGATTTCGAAAGTAATATTGAAGATGAAAGAATGGAATTCAAACCTGATGCCAACTTTAATTATCAAGAATTAAAAGAAGGTTTACAAGGTGTATTGGCTGAATTACCTGACATACAAAGAATGTCAATCATCTTAGTTCATTTAGATGGATTAAAGGTAAAAGAAGCAGCAGCGGCATTACAAGTACCAGAAGGAACTGTAAAGAGTAGTATTAGTATTGGAAAACAAAAGATTAAGAATAAGATTGAAGAGTTAAGAAAACAGAATAAGTCATTCTATGCAGTGGCACCAATCCCATTCTTGGTATGGATGTTAAAAGAAGAAATGGAAAAGACAAGTGTACCAACATTTGTAGTCCATGCTTCTACAATTGAACCCATTAAGGCAAAACCAAGTACGACTGCAACAACAAAAGCTGCAACAGCTACTAAAGTAGGTGCAGGAAAGATTATCGCAAAAGTTGCAGTGGCAGCCGTGGTAGGTACTGGAGCGGTATTTGGTGGATATAAAGCTATTGGTTCAATGACTGGTTCAAATGAAGAAAAGACAGTTGAAAAAGATTCTGAAGATGAAGATACAAATAAAGTAGTAGATGATACTTCTGTTTATGATGAAATTCTTGCGAGTCGAAAGGCATATTTAAATGGCGAATCCAATAGTATAGAAAATGGTGAGTTTGACCATGATTTGATGGATATATATTCAACTGGTGGAGATTATGGATATACCTATCGGGATTTAAATGGGGATGGTATTTTTGAATTGATTTTAGGGCCAGGTTCGTATGGAGGCATACATTCGATTTTTACACAAAAGGATGGTAAGCCTGTTAAATGTCGAGTGTTAAATGCGGATTTATTTACAGAAGTTGGTTTAAGAGATGAATTAAATAGTGAAACCAGATTTTTTGAAATATTCTTGTTAAGTGATAATAAGATAGGATTAACGTCTTATAACGCATTGGATCAGTATTATGTTGGACATTTTGACAAAGACTGTAATGTTGTGATTGATGAGTATTATCAAGATGGAACATCTGGAGGTAATAATTTAGAATTTTTAAAATGGACTTCGTCTACGAATGAAAAAGAAGAGATTTCGGAAAGTGAATTTGAAAGTTTTTATAATGATTTTAAAGACAGTCAAAAAACGATTGACTACAAATCTTTGAAATAATATGGAAATAGGAGAATAGGAACATGAAAAGAAAAACAAAATTATTGAGTAGCGCTTTAAGTGGAGCTATGATGCTTGGACTATTAACGGGTTGTGGTAGTTCCCAAGAAGTGGATTTAACGAAAGGCTTAACTGTAGGATTTGAGGGGTATGATGGCTATGGTTATGCAGACATTGATTCAAGTGAATCAAGACATGCATTGACACAAGATTTAGATTATGATCGTAATGACATGAATCAATATGCATTCTGGAGTAATATTGGCTATGAAGTGGTTGATGAGCGTCATGATTATGAAAATGGAGATAAAGTTGCAGTTAAAGCTACTTATGATGAGAATTTGGCAAAGTAGCTAAAAATAAAAGTAACAAATGACACTAAGGAATTTAAAGTTAAGGGATTAAAGAAAGTATATAGATTAGGTTCTGATTTTAAAGAAGGTTATATCGAAGATTTCCAAAAGGCAGCGGATGAAGCATTTGAAGATTCATTGAGCTACTATGATTATGATGGGCATGCAGTTACAGAATATAAGAAATTAGGCACATATGTATATTATGATAATATCAAACTAAAAAATGCAGATTCGCAAGTATATAGCGTGAATTCAGGGATTATGAATGTATATGCGTACTCATTTGCGGATTTTGATGACATGTATTATGACGATGATGAAGCAGCTTATAATCCGGATACAGAAGAAGTAGATGGATTTAGAATGGAGTATATTGCTTCTGATGAAGGAAAGATGCCAAAGGCAAAATCAAGTAATATGAGTTATGAACAATTTGCGTCGAGTGAATTCTTTGATGGAAAAAGTGATGAAGAACTATTTGAATTGTTTAAAGAAGCTTATGATAAAGATTGTGAATTGTGGAAGGGTGTAAAACGTAAAGTGGTTTCTGTAAACGAAAAGAAGACAGATAAAGAAACAAAGAAATCTTCAAAGAAGAAAACTACAAAAAAGAAGACAAGTTCTAAAAAGACAAGTACATCCAAAGATTCAATCAACTTAGAAAAGATAGGTGGATATAAAATTGCATTGAATGGTTTGTTTACTAAGGATAGTGAAGTATTTAATCAAACAGTGGCGTCAAGTGAAGATGATGAGGTTTATTCATATAATATTGAACAATATACAGCGAAAGAGAATGATAAATTTACTTTATTAGTGACAGAATCGAAAAAGGGTGGATCCTCATATACAGGGGATACAATGAGAGAAGCAAAGAATAATGTGTTCTATAATGGCGGAGAATTTTTTGGAAGTGAAGACAAGTATTTGGTAGTAAAAAAATATTATGATAACGATACTGGTTTATTTACAAGCGTATCTGTTTATTTTGTCGATAATGCATATCCATCTTATGAATATAGTATAACATTAGGATTTGGCATGTTTACACCGGTAGGTATGACACCAGAAAAACTTACAGAAGCAGAATCAAAGACATTAGAAAATATCTATGATTCGCTTTCAGATTCAATTTTTGTGTTTATCAAATAGAGAATTGAGCAATTTTGCTTAATTCTTTTTTAATGGCGATTTTTTAAACTCGAAAAGTCACTTATTTTGTATTCCTTAGTTGTAAAGGAAAGAAAGTTACAAAAGGTAACTGGTAGGTACACAAAATGAGTAAGAATACAAAAAAATTATTAACAGCGATGGCAGCAGGAGCCATGAGTGTAAGTCCTGTAACAAGCGCAATTCATGCGATGGAAAACACTTCGAGTCCATTGGTTGAAAGTGAACAAACAAAAGATGCAGTGCTAGAAGGATTAAAAGAAAATGTAGGTTCTAAAAAGGAAGAGATGGATCAGGCACAGGCTAAGCTAGATGAAGCAAAACCAATTATGGAACAAGTCACAAAAAATCTTGAGTCTGAAAAAAATTCGTATGCCTTGGCAAGTACAAATGTAAATCATTCGAGTAATGAAACATATTCTTTTGTTTCAAGCGAAATGCGAGTGAATCAAAGTTTGATGGATGAAGCCAAAAACGAATTGGAAGCTTTAAAGAATGAAAAGGAACATTTAGAAAAAGAATCGAAAGAAACAGATGAAAAGAAGATTCAATTGGAAAATGATTATAAAGCGGCACTGGATACTTATAATGCATTGGTTGAAAAAAATGGTAGTGAAAATTTAAGTGAACAAATTACTTCTCAACAACAAATTCTTGAAAGTTTGACTAAGAAATTAGAAACTGCACAATCAAAATATGATGCTTCTAAACAAGAGTATGATGCGGTTGTTGAAAAAGTGAGTGCATTAGAAAATCAGATTGTGGTTCAACAAAATAAAGTGGATTCATTAATGGAACAATTAAATGTAGCCAATTCAAGTATGCAAGAGGCAACAACTACTTTAGAAAATGCTCAACAAGCATATGATGCAGCTACAGATGAAACAAAGAAAGCAGAATTAGAAAATGATTTGGCTTTGGCTAATACAGATTTGGCGAATGCGACAAATACTTATAATGCCTTAAATGAAGAGTTAAATCACAATAAAGAAACATTAACTATATTAGAATCCAATGTAGAAACAGCTAAATCCGAAAATCAAAGTGCTGTAGATGCATTTAATCAGGCAAATGAGTATTTAGAAAAATGTTACAAAGAAAAAGAAGAAACAGATAAAGAATTAATAAATCTTCAACAATCTTTAAAAGACACACAAACAAGTATTGAAGCAGCAAAAGCCGATGTTCAAAATAAGAAGGCCTTATTAGATTCGATTCAAGGATCGAAAGATGAATTAGCCAAGCTTGTTGAATCAACTAAAGCTAGTTTGGATGCTGTATTAGCTCAATGGAATCAGGGAAGTCTAGGTTTTTATGAAAGTATTGGGGATACACAGGCTGCAGACATTCTTAAAGAAGGCATTACATTAGGTACAACAACTCTTGGTGATGTTAAAGATGCGACAAATTTAGATAACTTTAAAAAGTCACTTCCAATGTTAGATGAATGCAATCGTTTGCGTGTTATAAATGGATTACCAGAATTAAAGACGAGTGCTTTAATGATGGCCATTGCCCAAGTTATGAACAATCATTCGGTGTATAGAGAAGGCAATTATGATAGTCCTCATACAAAGCTATACAATACGGGAGAAAATATTGCGAGCGGTTTTGACTGGGATATCAAGTTGCCAGCAGATGGAGAAACAGCAGATTATTCGCAAAATGGTCCTTTTACTGGTTGGTATAACTGGGAAAAGGAATATTTAGAAGATTTCTATAAAGACCATCCAGAAGAAAAAGATAAAGACATTTGGGATACATATACTCGTTATCCAGATCTTTTCGCACCAACAGGACACTATAGTAATATGTTAGGAAGTTTCTATACAATTACAGGTACTTCTTATATTCCATGGGATAAAAATAATCTAAATGATAGATCTGGTCATTTTGCACAAGAATTTTCTTCAAATACAGATTATTGGGATTATGGTATTGGTATAAACTCTGCAACGCAAGAAGGTAAAAAATACGATAACCGTGTGGGTCAAATGACAATTAGTGAATTTGAGACGATGTTTAATACATACTACGATGGATTAAAGTCGGATTTAGAGGCAAAAAAGATGGCTTATGAAGATGCAAAAAAAGCATTGGATAACGCTACTGCATCTGCGGATGTAATGAATGCTTATGAAGACGCAAAAGCTAAATTAGAAAAGCTTCAAAAGGGTGCATCAAATTTAGAAGCTCAAATTGTATTGGCTCAAGATCATGCTTCAAAGAATGATGAAAAAGTAAATGAAGCTAAGTCAAGTGTTGTTCAGGCAAACGTATTGAAAAATGAAAAGGCAGAAGTTTTACGAGTTTCACAAAATAAAGTGGTGGATCAACAAAAGGTTGTAGCTACAAAAACAAATGCGTTGTATACAGCTCAAACAAATATGGATCAGGCAAATGTGAAAGTGAATCAAATGGAAACAAAAATCTTAGAATCAAGCCAGTCTGTTACTTTATTGAAGGAAAAATTAGATAGCGTAAAACAAGATTATGATCATAAAGAAAAGGTTTATAAAGAAAAAGCATTGCGTGTATCTTCAGATCAGGAATTATTGAAGAATTTAAATACACAATTACGACAAAATGAAGCAAAAAGAGATGTATTAAAAAGTGCGCTTTCAACAAGTCAATTCGATAAGGATAATGCTTTAAAACATGTAAATTCAGCAAACTTGAAATTGACAAGCTTAAAAACAGACCAGAAGGCAATGCAGGATTTAAAGAATGTGATGGATGAGAAGTCTAAAAATCAAAATGATTTAGAATCAATAAAATCTGAATATACAACGCTTTTGAGTCATAATAATGATTCTATAAAAGCAGTCGATTTAGAACTTGTAGATTTAGATCAAGAAGCATCCAGACTTCTAGATGTGATGTCTTTATATCAATCCATTATGGATGGTGTCATGTCAGCTCAGATTAAAAATGTTGAATTGAATCGAGAGGAATCTAGATTGTTTGGAAATCTTGAAATGGCAATTCAAACACTACAAGAATGTAAAGAATCTTTAAGTGTAGCTCAAGAGGAATATGCTCTTCAAAAGATGTCATATGATGAGTTGAGTAAAGTTTTGAATCAATCTAAATTGGCATATCAACAAGCACAAAATGCATTACATATGTATTTACATCCAGAACAAGTTAAAGATACAACTGAAAAGAAAGAAGAAATTCAAACAAGTGATGTGAAAGTAAATACTGGTATTGATTTAAATACAGAAATGTATTTAGGAAGTTTAATAGTTGCTGGAGTTGCATATATGGTTGTTTTAAAGAAAGAAAAAGAAAGTGAGAAATGTTGATTTCGATCTTCTTTAGGGGTAATTAATGAATACAATGATAACATATTATCAAATCGCAATTCTTGTCTTATTGGTAGTGGGATTTATGATGAGTCTAACAATTCGACAATATTATAAACAATATATTACAGCGATTCGTGTTGTAAAAGTGATTGATATTGAGCGTCGAAATTTACAATTAAAGTATGAAGGTAGATCGACTTTAATGAATTTTCAAAAACTAATGGATGATTATGATAAAAAGAAATAAGAAAGGGGATGCATAAATGTATGGAAGATAAGGTTAGGGCATTTGTGAGTATTGTTGGTGACCCACATAATAATATGATTGCACATTCAACGATATTGTATAGGGGTTTTAGAATACATAATATAAATATTTGTAAAAAGAAAACGGGTGAACTGTATATTGAATTTCCATTTACTTTTCGAAGAAGGAATGGTGAGTTTGTGAAAGATGAAAATGGTTTTACCATTAAAGAGTATATAGTCAGGCCTTTAAATGCTGAAGTTCGAGAAGAAATTGAAGATTTAGTATTTACAGAATACTATCGTATATTAGAAGAAAATAATGAATGGAAGGAAGCGGAATGAAAATATTTCGCTTTTTTTTATAATGGCGATTTTTTTAACGGAGAAACGACAAAATTTTGTATTCTTTAGTTGTAAAGGAAAGGAAGTTACATAAAGTAACTCGAAGGTAAATAAAATGAATGAAAATGTAGTATCAAACAAAAAGAAATGGATTGCAGCTCTATTATGTATGTTTTTAGGAATGCTTGGCATCCACCGTTTCTATGTAGGAAGAAATGCTTCTGGAGCTGTGATGTTAGTTGTATGGCTACTCGGACTTATTATTCCATATTTAGGATTGTTGATTCTATTTGTGGAAGCCATCTTTGTTATTATCGATTTTGTTCGTATTCTTGCGGATGGTTTAAAAGATGACAAAGACTTAAAACTAGCATAAGGAGGATAAAAAGATGTTAGAAAAAAAAGAATATGTATTGATGGATGAAACAAATAATATTGAACATAGATATGATTTAAATGGGATTGAAATTAAGGTTCTTTGTAACACAAAGGAAAAAAAACGCAAAAAAAGATGATTTGAATTATCGGGAAAAAAAAGAATGAGTGAAAGTCCAATGGATTCTCGTCCTACTTTTGGTGAAAAGTTGGCGTATCTAGCAGCTATTGAAGAAAAAGAACGAAAAAGAAAGGCTTGGCATAAAAAAATGGCTAAACAGGCAAAACATAGAAAGAAACGCACAAAGAGTTTTCTTGAAAAACGTTATGCGGATGAAAGAAATATGTTGAACTTCTAAAAAGAAGTTCATTTTTTTAAATTTTTTAATTTTTTTTGAACCAAAATAGAAATTCTTACGTCTCCATAGTGAAGGGAAGATAAGAAAGCTTATCTAAAGGTAAAAAACTATGGAACAATTAAGAGAAAAGATGATGAATCAAACATCAATGGCGGGTGTACAAAAATATATGCACCAATTCAATAAGGGTACTCGTAAAGATAAAGATGGTAAGGGAACAGGAAATCATAAGAATGATATTGTATTTAAAGAAGTAGAAAATAGTTTTGGCAATATGGATCGCTTTTTAAAAGTATTGTCTCGTTATGTTTATGCACAAATTGAAAATGAAAAAGTAATGAGTGTATATGATGTGTATCATGAAGAAGAAAAGAAGAGTGGTTATAATCAGACACATTGTCAATTGTATGGAAATGCAGTGTATGAATATCATGAAAGAACAAAGAAGAAAAACTGCAAATATCAAATTTATGAAATCATACAAAAAGATATTCATGAACTAACAACATTGGATGTAGATACATGTGAATATAGATCTGCATCCATGGATGAAATCAAGGATTTTTGTAGAAGTTTAAAGAATACGTTTGAAACATATTGTTTGAATCGTTTTACAGGAAAGGATCGCGTGGTATATGTGGATGGAAATAGTCGTGTAGAAATGCCAGAAGATTATAGTTATAGAAATACAGACTATTCATTTTATAGAAGTGTATTGAATCAAATTGAAAAGATTGAAAATCAAATTGCGTAAGCATAGATAGGAGAAGATATGACATATACATTAGAGGATCTTTTTAAAGATTTGTGTGATGATTTTTGTGGGGTTCATCATAATGAATTGGAAGAAATAAAAAGAAATGTGCTAGAAACAAATAAAAAAAGAAACGATAACTGAATATCGCTTCTTTAAAAAGGAGAAAAGATAAACATTGAGGGATTGAAGGTAAATTGAAGAAAGGCAATCCCTCAATGCATATATATCTTACTAAATGGTAGGGTGAAATAATCAAAAAAATCGCCATTATAAAAATTTAATTTTTTTCTGAACCAAAATAGAAATTCTTACGTCTCCATAGTGAAGGGAAGATAAGAAAGCTTATCTAAAGGTAAAAAACTATGGAACAATTAAGAGAAAAGATGATGAATCAAACATCAATGGCGGGTGTACAAAAATATATGCACCAATTCAATAAGGGTACTCGTAAAGATAAAGATGGTAAGGGAACAGGAAATCATAAGAATGATATTGTATTTAAAGAAGTAGAAAATAGTTTTGGCAATATGGATCGCTTTTTAAAAGTATTGTCTCGTTATGTTTATGCACAAATTGAAAATGAAAAAGTAATGAGTGTATATGATGTGTATCATGAAGAAGAAAAGAAGAGTGGTTATAATCAGACACATTGTCAATTGTATGGAAATGCAGTGTATGAATATCATGAAAGAACAAAGAAGAAAAACTGCAAATATCAAATTTATGAAATCATACAAAAAGATATTCATGAACTAACAACATTGGATGTAGATACATGTGAATATAGATCTGCATCCATGGATGAAATCAAGGATTTTTGTAGAAGTTTAAAGAATACGTTTGAAACATATTGTTTGAATCGTTTTACAGGAAAGGATCGCGTGGTATATGTGGATGGAAATAGTCGTGTAGAAATGCCAGAAGATTATAGTTATAGAAATACGGATTATTCATTTTATAGAAGTGTACTGAATCAGATTGAAACAATTGAAAATCAAATTCTGTAATGGCGATTATTAAAGTAGAAGATTAAAGATATTTAGTATTCTATATTTGCAAGAAGGAAAGGTAATTAAAAAAGATTAAGGTGCATGAATGAAAAAATAAAAAAACTATTAAAACAGTATTGGAATTTGGATTTTCAAGCAAATGAAAAACGCATGTTTATTAAGCGTTTTAAGCTAAGTGGTGGCAATCCGGTGTTCTATTCAGCAATCGTTAAAATTTTTAATACTACAACAAGTGTTTCGAGAACAGTTGAGAAAATTATTGAATGTTTCCAAATACTAAAGAGTATGAATTTGCTTGCTGAACATTGTTTTTACATTTAAAAATCTAAAAACGATTAGACGCCACTTTCATTTTTTCGCTTTTGAGAACCTTTTAAAATTTCATGTTGTCTAATATGTGTAAGCAATAATAAGTAATGTAAAACTTTAAAATTATTAGATTTTTGACTTTGAATTAATGTATTATATAAGAAGAAAAAGGAGAATTAGGATGGAAAAAACAAAATTATTAAAATTAGCAGGAGCAACCGCGATGGTATTAACTTTGCTAACAGGATGTGGAGGAAAAGAGGTTGACCTAACAAAAGGCGTGAGTTTAGAAACCGAGGGGTATAATGGTCACGGTCATGTCTATGTAGATTCAGAGGGGGTACAAAAAAGGATTGCGGAGGATGCTAAAATTGATTATAATGACAACAATCAGTTAGCTTTTATCGAGGGCATCCGTTATGAAATTCAAAATAAGAAAGACTCTTATAAAAATGGAGATGTTGTTGTAATAAAAGCGACATATGATGAGAACGCCGCAGAACAAGCGGGTATTAAAGTTTCTAATGATACCACTAAACTAAAAGTTAAGGGTCTATTTAAGGTTTTCAAAAAGAAAAGCGACTACCCAGAAGGTTATGTTGACAAATTTAACAAAATAAGCGATGAAAAGTTTAATTCTACAGCACAAGAGAAGGGTATAGAAACTTCTAAATGGGTCGGAAATTATGTGGTAACTATGCCAAGCGGAGAAACACTCTTATATTCTAGCTATGCTTATTTATTGCCATCAGATGGTAATAGAGCCAGTTTCATGATTTATGAACTAGAGTTAGACACTAATACTACTTCAGGTGAAATAAAATTAAAGGATTTAGACGATGAAGCAATTAAAGAAAAGGGAGTTTGGAATACAAAGCCATATGTGGATGATGAAACAGAAATGAAAAAGCTTTTTTTAAAACAATTTAAAAAAGAATATACATTCTATCCAGCAAGAGAATTAAAATAACAAAAGCGCAAATGAAAAAAGAGAAGCGTGAAAACTTCTCTTTTTTCATTTGCGCTTTTGGCTTTAGCCAGTTTGAGCGAGGGATTCGAGCAAAAACAACAAAACCACCTGCTATGCGGGTGGTGTCAAATAAAGTTATACAAAATAATCACCATTCTTTCTATAATGAAGGTGTTCAAGCTATCAAAA
>OGDF01000694.1_pt1 | contig 52140 bp, 59 predicted proteins | sample 1570141 | NCBI WGS metagenome assembly OGDF01 (sample SAMEA4370581, study PRJEB24528) | human gut metagenome
GTATGCAATTTCTTGCATCTGTATACATTATAACATAGAGTTTACTTATAGTCAAATTGTTGTTTACTTACGTTTACTTTCAGTTATACACTATCATAGTCCTTAAAAATAAGGATTAACTTAAATGAAAACACCGAATCAACTTTGAAACGGTGTTTTCTACCCAAAAAATACAAATAGAGAAAACACCTAACAAACCAAAATCAAGTGTATCTCTTTTTTATTGTATGCAATTTCTTGCATCTGTATACATTATAACATAGAGTTTACTTATAGTCAATTATTGTGACTATTTTTATTTGAAAAAGGAATTATGCATCTTTTCATAACCAAGCATTGTTTTAGAACCATGACCTGGATATAGAATAATATCATCTGAAAACTTTTTAATCTTTTCAATACTTTGTTTCATTTCTTTAAAACTTCCACCTTCTAAATCACATCTACCAATACTATCTAAGAAAATAAAGTCACCTACAAACATTACATTTTTTTCTTTAAAATAAAAACTAATAGAATCCTTGGTATGACCTGGATTAAAAACAACATCAAAAGTAAAGTTACCTAGTGTATTCTCACCCTCTTGTAAAGTATTAAAATCATAATAATTAGTATGATAATAAGCAATTACTTCTTTTAAGGCACCAACATGATCAAAGTGGTGATGCGTAATTAAAACACCAACTACTTTTCTATCACGAACCAATTCTTTTATTTTTTCAAATTCACTACCTGGATCAATAATAATACATTCCTTGTCTTTACTAATAACATAGCAGTTTTCATTTAATTCTCCAACAATTACTCTTTCAATTTCCATAATAAGCTCCTATTCTTTTTACCATAATATTTTCTTTTTCATTAATACTAACTTGATATAAATGATGGTTAATAGCTTTATAAAGATTTTCTTCATGAATATAAAGATTTTTAATCGTTTTTTCTTGATATTTCTTTTCTAGAATAATAATTTCAGCATCTTCTACTTCAAACTCATATCTTTTAATTGTATGATTACACCCCTCTAAAAAGTTATCTCTATCATAAGGCTTTTTATCCACCCATGTACGAATATGATTAACGGTGCCATCTGTTTCTAAAAAATACTTGATATCTTGTTCTTCACTATGAAATAAAAATAGTTTTTCTTTCTTTAATAAAATATTTTCAATTGGTAAAATAATTACTCCATTATTTTCTGTCATTCATGATATCTCCCTTTCTATACAAAGATATATGAAGTTATCATGCTAATTAGAACTATTTTCTTTAATTCTTTTTCTTTCAATTTGGGAATAAATACACCCACAATAATCTTGACGATATAAATTATAAATACTAGATAGTTCAATACTTCTTTTATAGCCATTTTTCTTTTTAAAATCTGATTTCAAATAATGAATGCCATACTTTTTTTCTAGTTCTAACCCAATTTCATTAATCCACTCACTATTTTTATAAGGACTAATTGATAAAGTAGTACCAAAATAATCAAAATGATATTCTTTAGCAGTAATAGCTGTTTTTTCTAAACGCAAACTGTAACATAAATAACATCTTCTATCACCCTCTTTTAAATGTTCTAACCCTCTAGCTATCTCATAAAAAGATTCACTATCATAGTCACAATCTAAAAAAGAAACGGGATGCTTGGTAGGAAATTCTTGAATAAATCTTTTTTCTTCTTCTTTTCTTTTTAAGTACTCTTCTTCTGGATAAATATTTGGATTATAATAAAATATCGTAATTTCAAAGAAACTAGATAATGTTTCTAATACATAACTAGAACATGGTGCACAACAACTATGTAGTAATAATTTAGGAACATGATTTTTATTCTGTTCTTCTTGAATTATTTTTTCCATTTCTATTTGATAGTTTATTTTCATATCATCACCTACTAAAATAATAAAAGCAAGTATTTCTACTCACTCAAATTATGATAAACATCTTGAACATCGTCAATATCTTCAAGGGCATCAATTAAATTATAAATTTTTTCTTTTGTTTCTTCATCTGCTACTTCGATTTGATTAGATGCAACATAAGTAATTTCACTAGTTAAGAAATCTTTAATACCCATTGTTTCCATAGCTTCTTTTACTTTTAAGAAAGTATCTGGTGTAGTATAGATTTCATAAGTATCATCATTTACGATAAAATCTATAGCGCCATTATCTAAAACAGTCATCATTAATTCATCTTCATCAACTGTTTTATCAACTACGATCACGCCACGTCTTTCAAACATATAAGATACAGATCCATCAGTACCTAAATTACCACCTTTTTTAGTTAATGCCGTACGAACTAGCATAGCTGTACGATTTCTATTATCTGTTAAACAGTCAACCATGAAAGCAATTCCTGCAGGGCCATAACCCTCATAACGAACGTTTTCATATTCTTCTCCACCAGCTGAACCAACTGCCTTATCAATAGCCTTTTGAATATTATCTTTAGGCATATTTTGACTACGACACTTTTCAATTACCATTCTAAGAGATGGATTAGCATCAGGATCTCCATTTGTACCTTTAGCAGCTACATAAATTTCTTTCGCTAATTTTTGAAAAACTTTACCACGCTCAGCATCAATTAATCCTTTTTTACGATGAATTGTTGCCCATTTTGAATGTCCACTCATATTATACACTCCTTGTTCATTAATTATTACAGTTATTATATTAACACATAAACTAGAAAAAAGGAAATATTTTTTAAACACTATCCAAAATATTCTAGTAAAACTGGTCCTAATATAAAGATTAAAAGAAAGGGAATAAATAAAAATACAGATACTACACTAATCTTAATAGGAATTTGATTAATTTTACCTTTTAAATCCATAACACGTTTATTTTGAATGAATTCTACTTGTTCCTTTAAGGTAGAAGTAATACTTTCTCCTGATACATAAGATTCTGTAATACTTAAAATAACATTTTGAATGATATCAGATGGCATCTTTTTTCTAAGAATTGTAAATGATTCATAAAAACTCTTACCATATTCCATTTCCTTTAAAGCATACTTAATTTCATTAGATAATTCACTATCAATACAAGAAGTAGTTAACTTTAAACTCTGTACTAAGGTTTTACCAGACTCTAGTGATAATGTTAATACTTCAAAAAAGTAAATTGCATCACGCTCTAAACTTTTTCCTCTTTCTATAATTCTATAATCAAAATAGAAATAAGCATACAAGTTATAAAATAAAATACTAACAATAGGTGCTACTAGATAACCATAATTAGAAAAAAGAAGCACAAAGCAAAATAATAAAAAGGTAAATAATAATCTCTTATTTAAAAATGAAAATACTACTTTTGAAGTATCTTGGTAACCTAACATTTTAGCTTTTTCTTGATACTTCGTAATAGTTTTATAACGATATATTTTTCTTTCTAAATCATAATTTTTCATAGGCCCTCCTAATACTTTTCTATTTTCATAATATGATAAATAATAATTATATAAATAATATAAATACTAATACCTATCACAAATAAGAAAATACCCATAGAAGAAGTAAAGAATATTTGTAAGTAGTTAGGACTTGTGATTGATAAAAGAATACCTAAACAGATTGGTAACAGTAAAAGAATATAAAAAACAAGTCTACTACTAGCAATAGTTGCTTTTAATTCCATATCTAAACTTCTTCTTGTATAAAGATTTTTTTCAATAGAAGAAAATACATCTTTCATATTTCCACCTGTTTTATCTAAAATCGTTAAAGATGCCGTAATATATTTTACTTCACTTAAATTAACTCTTTTTTCAAATCTCCTAAAAGCTGTTTGAAATCCTAATCCATGTATCATATCTTGATAAATTTTACTAAATTCTAAAGCTAAGGGACCATCTAATTCCATAGATACTACTTGAACTGCTTGAATCATACTCTTTCCTGCTTGAAAAGAATGACTCATTAAAGTAATTGCTTTTAATAAATCTTTTTCTATTTGTTTTTCTCTTTTCTTTTTATAAATAAGATGAATAACTTCTGGAAAATCAAATCCAATTAGAAAAATAAGAATAGAGAAAAGAAAAGAAAACCTGCAAAAACCAAAAGCAATTAATAAAATATAGATTACTACAAAGAAACAACTACTAATGATAGAATCTGTAAAAAGTAAAATATCTTCTTCTTCCTTTTTATTATAAAATAGTGCTTGTGGTAAATATTTTTTTAATTTCTTACTTAGTTTTTCTCTTTCTACTTGATAAGCATTTATTATTTTATCAACGATAGATAAATTCTTAACATCTTCTTTTACTACTACATAATTTTCAATTCTTTTTTGAAACTTAAATAATCTCAATGTAACAATAAGCCATATCAGAAAGATAGTAATCATAATTGTAACTAGAATAATAAAAGTTAACTGTTCATGACTTAACATACTACCCCTCCTATTTTACTTCTTTTTTCTTCTTTGATGTTTTCTTAGGTTTTTCATTTTTTTCTATATTTTCAAAAATATCATCAATATCTGTAATACCTTTTTGTTTAATTCTATCATATACTTTTGGTACATAATTATATAAAACAAATTCACCATTTACATCATTATTTTCATTGATACCATTTTGTCTAAAGGCAAAGATACTTTGTAAGAATATTTCATCTTCTTTAAAGCCAACTACTTCACTGATATTGGTTACTTTTCTTCTACCATCTGATAATCTTCTAATTTCAACAACGATATCAATAGCACTTTCAATATATTCACGAATAGCTGGTACTGGTATTAATATCTGATTCATTAAAACCATAGTTTCAATACGATGCATAGCATCTCTTGGACTATTAGCATGTAAGGTCGTTAAACTTCCTTCATGACCAGTATTCATAGCTTGTAGCATATCAAGTGCTTCTTCTCCACGGACTTCTCCAACAATAATTCTATCAGGTCGCATACGAAGAGAATTTCTTAATAAATCACGCATCGTTACTTCTTTTCCATTTTGATAATTATCACTTCTTGTTTCAAGAGATACTACATGATTTTGATTTAGTTTAAGTTCTGGTGCATCTTCTATCGTAATAATTCTTTCATCATTATGAATAAAACTAGATAAAACATTTAAAAGTGTAGTCTTACCACTACCAGTACCTCCACATACCACAATATTTAATTTTGCTTTTACACAAGACTCTAAAAATCTAGCCATATATGGAGTAAGGGTTCCATTTGCTATCATATCATCAATAGTATCCATATCTTTTTTAAATTTACGAATGGTTAAAACCGGTCCATTTACACTTAAAGGTGGAATAATGGCATTTAATCTACTACCATCATTTAATCTAGCATCTACCATAGGATTAGAGCTATCTAATGTTTTACCAAGAGGCTCTATGATTCTTTCTATTGTTCTTAAGATATGATTATTATTAATAAATGATAAAGTTTCATCTTTCACAATTTTACCATCTACTTCTACATAAATATCATCTGGTCCATTTACCATAATTTCTGTAACACTTTTATCATCTAGTAACTCTGTAATAGGTCCATATCCATAAAGTTCATTTTCAATTAAGTTATAGATATGACCTCTTTCTAAAGTAGATAGATCATAGCCTTCTAATTCTTTATTAATTTGATAATCTAAAAATTCTTTCTTATTTTCTTCCCCTATGATAGGTTGATCTAATAAATGAGAAATAATTTTCTTTCTCAAGTCATCTAATAACTTTTTATCTTTAAAGACATCATAGTCAGGAATAAAAGATACATTTTTCTTTTCTTCTAATTCAAATTCTTCTATTAAACTTTTTTTCATAAAACACCTACATTTCTATAAAGTCTCTTGCCATATTTTCTAGTTTTTTCAAGTCATTTTTATCTTTAAAAGTTAAACTTTTATTCAGTGTAAAAATTTCTCCTTCTATTAAAAAACTCGTAATATTTTTAATATATAAACTTCTATCTAAACTATAATCAATATTTCTACCAATCATACTGCGAATATCGTATTTAGAAAAATAATTTAAATTAATATCTCTAGAATTATTTAAGATAATTTTAATGTGATCCATTTCAATATCATTCATTACTTCCATATAAGATTTCGTATTTTTAATATCCATAATATCATTAGTCATCATATAAAGAATGATATCTGATTTATCTAAAATATTAATATTTTCTTTAGTAAAGCCATGAGTAGTATCTACAAGTATGATATCGTATTCATTTTTTACTTGTTTTAAAAACATCATAATATAATTCATATCTATTTTTAAAGCTTGTTTAGGGTCTTTACAAGAAGCAACGATATCTATATTATCTTGATATGATGTAAGGTAATCAGTATAATTTTGATAACGATTATTAAAGATATCATCAGAAATATGAAAAATATTCTTAATAGGATTTAAATTTAAGTCTAGTGCTACAGCCCCTCCTACAAGATCACAATCAACAATTAATACTTTTTGCTTCATTCTAGAAAATATTCCTGCTAAATTTAATAAAAAAATGGTTTTTCCTACTCCACCTTTTGCTGAAGTAACTGTAATAATTTTTCCCTTTTTATTCTCATTCATCTTACTTATTCTCCTCTATACAACTTACTTTTACTTGAATTAAGTCTTTGTCTTTTTTTAGAATCTTAGAAAAAAGACTATTTTCATGTTTTTTTAAAGTAATATCTACACCATCTACTGTATAATTTACTTCTATGTTTTCAATATTAGAATCATTCTTATGGGCCAAAGAATTAATTTCTTCTTCTGTTTTTGTGGTATCTAAAGCGTAATTACAGATAACTTCAGCAACACTTTCTAATTCTTTTTTTTGATAGGTTAAATAACTTTTATCAATTACATAAAAGATAAAAAATAACGCAAATGGTAATAAAATAATAAATACTACTAATGTCTGACCTTTATTATTCAATAGGAATCACTCTTTTCACTTCAATTTTATAGGAAACAGGAAGTAAGCCTTTAAATGATATTTTTTTATATGCTTTTATACTAGCTAATGAGTTATCGCTTTGAATCATACTAGTAATTTGATTTGCTTCTAACATATCTTTTAAATCATTAATTGGACGATTTTGCTTCTTCCAAAGATAAATAGTATCTGTTACTTTACTTTCTACTTCACTTTTTTCATTTATTATCATACCAACCTCAAAAATAAAGGTAAACAATACAAATAAAATAGGAAGAATTAGTACAAACTCAATGAGAGCTTGGCCTTTATTTTTCTTCATCACTTACCACCCCTATTATGGTATTAAGTATAGCATATTTTTTTAGAAAAAAAAAGAGTTTTACTCTTTCTCTAAAGTATCATCAATATCATCTTTACAACTACCTTCACCTGGTTTATCACCTTTAATGTAATCTAGTCCTGCTACATTACAAGAAGTTTTGGTAACAGAATCTTTTAAATAGCCTCCAAAATATTTTACTAAACTAATAATGATAATAGACATTAACGCAATAATTAAGATATATTCTACTAACGCTTGACCTTTTTTATTCATTGTCTTCACCTACTATCTAAAGTTTAAAATAAAATAAGAAGTTTGTCAAATTAAATTTAGTCTGTTATACTAACACTAGGTGATATAATGTATTTATTTGTAAATAAAAAGAAAATAGAAATTATCGATTGTCTTTCTTTTTCCAGTAGATTAATGGGTTTTATGTTTCAAAAAGATAAGATCAAAGCTGGTAAAAGATTTCCAAAATGTAATAGCATTCATACTTTTTTTATGAAACAAGAAATAGATGTTATCATGACCGATAAGAATAATAAAATTGTAAAAATTTTTAAAAATTTAAAACCAAATAGAATTATACTTCCTCAAAAAAATGTTTACTATACTTATGAACTTCCAGTAGGAGTTAGTAATTTTTATAAAGTTAATGATATTTTAGAAATTAAATAGTAAAAGATACCAATATAGTTAAAATATTGATATTTTTTTTATTATTTATTATTTCTTACGACTATATACTTTCTTCTTTTCTACTAAGTATTTATTTCTTTCATTTCTAACAGTTAATTGCATATCTTCTAATAACCATTCGGTTTTTGCACCTTACTTCTTAAGAATGATTTTACTACTGCATCATTCATAACATTTACTTTTTTTAGTTTTGTATTTATCGGCATAAATCCTCCAGTCTTTCTAAATTTTAAAAGCTTACTAGTATCACTTCTACTAATATTATTTAGAAAACTTTCGAAAACACTTACAAAAAATCAAAAAAAATTTACTTTTTCAGTAAATTTTTAATCAAAACAACATTTAAAATTAATTGCGGTATTCAAATTCAAAATCTAGAATACGAACAATATCGCCCTCTTTAGCACCAAGAGACTCTAGTTTATCATCAACACCCATTTTACGAAGACGCCTAGTAAACCTTAAAATACCTTCTTCAGTTGTAAACTTTGTCATTCTAAATAATTTTTCAAGTTCATCTCCTGATAATACCCAAGTACCATTATCTTCTCTAGTAATCGTATAAGGTTCTTCCTTTTTAAATTTATAAAGAACGTGTCCTTCAAATTGATCTTCTTCAAATAATGGTGTATCTTCTATCTTATCAAGTGCATCTCCTAAAGCTACTAAAACTTCATCTAAACCAATATTAGACATTGCGCTAATTTCATAAACAGGTAACTTTACCTTTTTCTTAAACTGTTCTAAATTATCTTTTGCATTTGGTAAATCCATCTTGTTGGCAATAATAATTTGTGGTTTTTTTAAGAGTTTCTCACTAAAGTCAGCAAGTTCTTTATTAATGATTTGATAGTCTTCGTATGGATTTCTTCCTTCATACCCACTCATATCGATAACATGAGCAATTACTTTCGTTCTTTCAATATGGCGTAAGAAACGGTCTCCTAGTCCTTCACCTTGGCTAGCACCTTCTATAAGTCCAGGTAAATCAGCCATCACAAAACTTCTACCAAGTTTATCTTTGCATACACCAAGATTAGGAGTTAAAGTGGTAAAATGATAAGCAGCTATTTTAGGTTTTGCTTTAGATACCATAGAAATAATAGTGCTCTTACCAACACTAGGAAGTCCAACTAAACCAACATCAGCTAACATTTTAAGCTCTACTTTTAAATATTTTACTTCACCAGGTTCACCATTTTCACTAAAGTTAGGAGCTGGATTAGACGGTGTCTTAAATGCAGTATTACCACGACCCCCTCTACCACCATAGGCAACAATAACTTCATCATTTTTATTTTTTAAATCTGCAACAATTAAATTTGTATCAGTATCTGTAATAACTGTTCCTTGTGGTACTTTAATAATGATATCTTCACTATTTTTACCATTACAGTTTTTACCTGTACCATTTTCTCCTTTTTTACCTTTAATGATACGATTATAACGAAGATCTAGTAAAGTATGTAATCCCTCATCTACTTTAAAGATAATATTACTTCCTCTACCACCATTACCACCAAATGGTCCACCCATTGGAATATATTTTTCACGTCTAAAAGCGCAACAACCATCTCCACCATTACCAGCATGTACTTCTATAGTTACCTCATCTATAAACATATAACCACTCCTTTCAAAAAAAGAAGTACTTACTCATAAAATAAGTACTAAAATTAATGATATTACTATATCATAAAGCTATTAATTTTTCAATTACATTAAAAAATCTATTATATTTCCAATTTACATAAACATTATAATATATCAAATTAATACTATTAAAGATTAAAATAGAGACATACTTAAGTCTCTATTTTAGCTCTAAAAAATTATTTCTAAGGGTATCAGCCATATCTTCAAAAGTCATAATAACTACAATTAATTTATCATTACTTTCAACATAAACTTTTTCTGCTTCTACACAAATCCATTTAGCTGGATTAACATTTTCTTCTATTTTCTTTTTTGCATCTATTATATCTTTACTAGTAGCATTATCATCCATACGAATTAAAACAATTGAATGAGCAATAGAACCAACTCCAGATTCAGAAGCTATAGCTTCTTTCCATTTAATATCACTTGTACCTATATAACTAGCAATCGTATCTTTTGTTAGTTTTTCATTTTCTAAATACATTGGTAATTCATCTTCACTAATTCCTTTATATATTTTAGACATAATATTATCAAGTGAATCACTAGCTAAAGAACTATTTTGATTACATCCAGTTAAAAGTAATAAAAATGCTAAAAAGAGAAAACTAAATCTTAAAATTTTTTTCATATTTTTCTTTTCCTATCTTATTGATTATTATTCATATTCATATTACGAACCATAATTAATTTATTAACAATATTTTTTACATTTACTTCATTAAATGGTTTCTGTAACATATCTACAATAGGATATTGATAAGCTCTTTCAATATTAGATTGTGTTCCTTCTCCAGTAATAATAGCTACTGGAATTCTAGCAAATAGATTAGCTTGTTTAAAGTAATCTAATACTTGAAATCCGTCTACATTAGGCATATTAAGATCAAGTAACATACCTACAATTTTATCATCTACATTAGCTCTAATGATATCTAGTGCTTCTTTTCCATCATTTGCAATTAACACATCATATTCACTATTAAAAATCTTGTATACAAAATTACGAACAACATTAGAGTCATCTACTACTAAAATCGTTTTATCTTTAATTACTAAAGGTCTTACCGTTTGACTATTATTAGTAGTAGTAATTCCCATATACTGTTTTACTAACGCAACAATTCTATTTGCTTCCATCATTAACTCGTCAAAGTGATCAGTAATATAATACATATTATTTGCTTTACTTTCCATTTCATGATTATAAGCAAGTTCTGCTAACTTTTCAAAACCAAAATACTTACTATCACTTTTTAATGAGTGAACTAAAATAGCATAATTAGCCATATCACCATTTTCTTTATAGGCTTTAATTTTAGCTAATTTTCCTTCTACTTCGTTTAAAAAATCATGTAATGTATCGTTATAAGTTTCCATATCACCAAATAACTCTAAACTCTTTTCAATATTTACTCCATTACTAATTAATAAATTAACATCTTTCATCTTTATACACTCCTTATCATTAATAAGTATATCATACTTTTTATTTTTGTTGTAAAAATTTTACTAATACTCTGTATAATTCTGTCTTTTCAATTGGTTTAGCTAAATAATCTTGGAATCCCTCTTGCAAATATTTTTCTTTCATACCAGAAATAGCATTTGCAGTTAGAGCTACGGTTGGAATATGAAAATTCTCATTTTCTTTTAATTTATGGAATGTTTCTACTCCACTCATCTTAGGCATCATATCGTCCATTAATATTAAATCATAGCTAGCTCCATTACTTATTTTATCAATACACTCAAAGCCACTATTTGCAGTATCAACAAGACAGTTATAATCTTTTAATAAACGACTAGCAACTTTTAAATTAATCATATTATCATCTACTACTAGTATCTTCTTACCAGTTAAATCTAGTTTAGAAGTAGCTACAACAGTTTTGGTTTCTACTACAGTAGTTGGATTCGTTACTATTTTTTGATCAAGAGCAATAGTAAACTTAGAACCTTTTCCATAAACACTTTGAACTACTATTTGTCCACCCATTAATTCTAGTAATTTTTTAGTAATAGCAAGTCCTAATCCTGTTCCTTCAATAGTATTATTTTTTTCAATATCAAGGCGTTCAAACTTAGTAAATAGTTTATTAATACTTTCAGGTTTAATACCAATTCCGGAATCTTCCACTGAGATAATTAGACGACATACTCCATCTTTTTGAATAGAAGATACTTTAAATTCAATAAAGCCTTGTTTTGTATATTTAATAGCATTAGTTAATATATTTAGTACAACTTGTTTTACACGCACTTTATCACCATATAAATAAGGTGGAATTGATGGATCAAATACACATCTAAATTCAATTGGTTTTTCTCCTAGTCTTGCTTTTGATAGAGAAACAAGTTCATCAAGTACTGCTTGTAAACTATATTCCGTACTAACAATTTCTAATTTATTTGCTTCTATCTTAGAAATATCTAAAATACCATTTACAATATCTAATAAAGTCTCACTAGCCATTACAATATCTTTTACTTCATCTTGTGCTTGAGGCGGTAAGTTTTCCTCTTGTAATGCTTGACTAAAGCCAACAATAGCATTTAGTGGTGTTCTAATTTCATGACTCATATTACTTAAAAAATCACTTTTAGCTTGGTTAGCACGTTCTGCTTGACTTTTGGCTATGTTAAGCTCATTTATCAATTTCATATCGGGATTTTCTATTGTGAAATACATTAAAAAAGTAACAAAAGTTTCCATTGAAGTAATTAATAATAACCCTGGATTAAGTTTTTGAATCAAAGTAACAGCACTTCCAACTAAAATATAAATAATTAATGGTATATATTTTAAAGAATTCTCCTTATTATATCCTTTAATCATTAAAATAATACAAATTACCAACATAACCATACTATAAATGTAACAAAAATCACAAGCAGGTCCATAACTATATACAACATCGTTATTGTAATAATTTATTTTAAGAATAATTGATAGTAAAATGGAAACAGTTGCAATAACAGATATTGAATATGTAAATATCTTATTTCTAAATTCTTTAGCAGATATTAAATAAACATATAATGTAAAAATAGTAATCCAAGTACACAAATAGACTAAATATAATTTTGAAAAAATAATATTCATAATAGAATATATTTCCATATTCTTCATAAAAAAATAACAAAGAATAGCTATAGCTAAACCAATTAAATTAATAATTATTAATAAAGAATACATTTTATTTTCATTTGAATTATATCTCTTTTTACCAAAAAATACAGTTGTTAATAGTAAAGAATAAACTAAACTAATAAAAGAAAAAGAAATACCTAACATAAATCATCAACCACCTATCATAGACAATTATACAATAATATGAAAAAGAAAAAAAGACCTTTTCAGGTCTTTAAACTAATTTTTCTTCTTTACATATTCTATTGTATATTTAGCTTGACAATCATCTTTCATTTTCTCTACATCTAACTTTCCAAAGGAAGTTTTTGGTAATGTATCATAAAAATTGATATCATATGGTACTTCCCTTTCAGTAAATTTATCATTAATAGTCAAATTAATAGAGTCTCTTGCCATATCATAATCACAATCATTATTTAAACTAATACATGCTACAGGCATATTTCCAATATTTGGAATATTAGTACAAACAATGGCACACTCTTGTACACATGGATTTTCTAATAAGATATTTTCAAGTTTATTTGGGTATATTTTATAGCCATCATATCTAACTATCATACGTTTAATTCTTCCACTATGATATAAAAAGCCATCTTCAGTCATATAACCTAAATCTCCTGTTTTAATGAACTCTTTGCCATCTCTTATAATTTTTGTTTTTTTATTTAAGTTATCATTATTAAGGTAACCGATAAATAAACCAGGTCCAGAAATATTAATTTCTCCCACTTTGCCATACTCTAATTCACTATCGCTAGTTTGGTCAAAAATAGCTATTTCAGTTTTAGAAAGTGGAATGCCTACACTAGTTATTGGATTTATATCTCCCATACATGTACAAGAACTAGAACTCATTTCACTCATACCATAACCTTTAATTAATTTATTAGGGTTGTTATGTTCTAAAAAGAACTGATTAATCTTTCTTTCTACAACTGGAAGCATATTATCTCCTCCAACAGCTGGATCTTTTAAAAAAGATAGATCTTTATGTTTTATTCTCTTGCTAGTAGTTAGTTTATCATAGAAACTTGGAACACCTAAAACATGATTTGGTTTATATTTCATAATTAATTTATCAAAATCATCTGGATTAAATTTAGGAATTAATATAGAAGTTACGCCAGACGAAATAGCCATATGTATAGAACTACATAATCCATATGATGAAAATGGTGGTATTATTGATAAAATACTTTGTCCTCTTTCAAATGGAATTTTGGTATCATTATATTGAAAAATTATTGAATTAATATTATTGTTAGAAAGCAATATTGACTTTGGTTTACCAGTAGAACCACTACTATGAATAATAACCGCTAAATCAGGTATTTCTTCATGAACCTCATCATTATCATTAGTAGAAAAATTACCATTTATAAAATCATACCATTCAAGTTTAATTTCATTTTTAACTTTTTCCATTTTAGGCATTTTTCTATTTTTGAAATTATATAATGCTTTTGTAATTTTAGGAAATGAATAATCAACAGGTAAACTTATCATTTTTTCTATTTTAGTATTACCAATAATTTTATTAAGTTTTTCTTCACATAAATCAATATAAACTAAATGCTTAGAATTGCACTCATTTATCAATTCTTCTAAACTTTTTTCATTATACCTTGGATCTAGCATATTAGGAATAGCACCAATTTTGTTTAAAGCATATATGCATATTAATGCTTCTGGAGTAGAAGGCATACAAACCGCAACTACTTCACCTTTTTTTACTCCTAATTTTAAAAAGTTGGCACTAGCATTATCAATTTGTTTGAAAAAATCAGCATATGTTATTTTATTACCATAATAATTAATAACAATATCATTTAAATGTTCTTTATTATTAGAATAAATGCATTCATATATTGTTTCAATTTTCTGATATCTTGTTATTGCATCTTCATCATAATATTTTAACCAAGGTTTATCAATACTAGCATAGCCAGTATTTGGTCCTTGCGCTTTTCCAATTGCAAGATTTCTTAAATATAAATTTCTTAAAATTTGTTCATCAATAGTTAAATTAGCTATCTTATTTCTATACTCCTTTAATTCCATTTTTTCTTCCCTCTTTCTATTTCTAATACCGCTTGAAATTGGGCATATTATAACATAAAATTTACTCTTTGTCAATTCCAATATTTACTGCTAGTATTTGTATTATTAATTTATTTTTTATAATGAAGGCATTTCTTCTGATTTTAATGCTCTTTCTCTAAAATATTTAGCTAACGCTTCTAATAATTGGCTATTTGTTACTTTTGATAATAAACTTTCACCATTTACTACTTCTTCTTCCATAATAGAAAATTCTTCTGTTAGATTATCAAAATTATCTAACTTACTCATCATAAAATAACACTTTTATTATAATTACCTTGATACATTGTCATATACCCCTCTTCTAGCTATATAGTAACAAATCTATTATATATTTTCAATTGTTTTAAGAATTTTTAATCATTTTATAAATTAAATATTAATATCATAAATTAATTCATTTAATTCATTATAAATTTTAGCAGATACATCTTTTACATTTTGCTTAGCAGTAACTAATGAAAAGCCATGATATTTTATAATCATTTGAATATCATTTATATCATCACCAATAACATATATTTTATCATCATCTATATTTTCAATTTCCTTAATAATATCAATGGTATTTAATTTATCACAGTTTTTATTAATTATTTTTATTTTAGGGAATTTGTATTCAATAAAAGATTCTTTTAAATTATTATCTAAAAAAATCTTCATTTTTTCAAAATTGTCTAAATCATAAATATATAAATTGGCAGATGTTATCATTTTACTATCACACGGATGCCTAAAAAATATGTTTTCTTTCAATAAGGATAAAATTCTAAAATCATATTCATCTATTGGCAAACAAAATAGTAATTTATAATCTTTATCCTACAATTCAGCACCATTATTAGCACATAAATAATTGAAATTAACATTTTCTTCGATTAATGTTTTATAAATAGCATCAAAGTGCCTACCAGTCGCTATACAGCAAATGTTATTTTTCATAAATTCGTCTATTGCAATAATATTTCTTTTTAAAATATTATCATTATCAGTAAAATCATAATGTAATTCTAAAGTGTTATCATAATCAGTAACTAATAACTTCATACTACTTACCAGGCTCAAATGTTAAAACATTACCAAACAAATCTAATTTATTAGAATCTCTATCATAAATTATAGCACCATCATCAAAAATAGCATAAACAGGTTTATTTTTTTCATTAGAAACCCTTTGCAGTTTATCTAAATACCTTTTGTTATTTATGGAATGCACATCAAAATAAAAAGGATCATCAAGGACACCAAACCCATCATAAAAAGAAAAATACTTATAATAATTATTTTTAGCTGTAATAAAATATCTTTTTAATTGTAATTCAGCTCCAGCACTAAAGCCAATAATAATTCCTTTGTAATGCTTAATATTATATAAAACTTCTGTTTCCTGTGTTACTTTGCTGTATAACATTTCAGGGTTTCCACCTGTAATTACTAAAATATTGCTTTCGTCTATTATCTTTTTAAAATCTTTATATTTCTCTTTGTCATAACAATTTAAAATTGTTATGTTTTCTTCTTTTAATCCTAATGATAATAATGAACCAACATATTTATTATATCTCCTACCATTTTTTGGGAACCACTCTTCATCAAATCTTTCTTTATCTATTTCTAATGGAAAAGTCCAAGCTATAATAACAGCTTTAAAGTTCGTTTTAATTTTTTGCTTTAACTCTTTTTCTACTAATTTCATTCCCTTTTCATATTCACTTAACAATACACTATACATGATTTATCTCCCACCTAATTTTAATTTTTTAATACTTTCCTGCATATTTAACTGATGTTTCATTGTATCCTCTATCTCCTGATAAATTTCAATATTATCCTGTCTTGACATAGTTACCATATCATATAACCTCTTTAATTTCTCTTTTTAGTACTGAATATTATAAATAATTTTTTCAATTCCTCATCATCAATAAAATAAGGGTTAGTTACAATGTCCTTTATATTAGTTATATATGGAGTACCAATTAGAATTGCTTTATTTTTAGGTTCCAAACATTTTTCCAATACACCTACTAAAAATAACTAATAAAGCATTCTATTTCCTGATACTATGATTATATAGTTATTATAATAACTAATTTTATCAAAATCAAAAATATTACTCATAAATAACTCTATTTATCCCCTAATAAATTCCTTTATCATTCTTTTAGCTTTAGTTGTTTTAACTTTATCTATCCATTCGCTTTTAGGTCCAAAAGAAAGATCATCCGTTATAATTCTTACTCTATCCTTATTTTTTAATTCATAATCAACTGGTACGTTTTTATCGTTTACAACTGCTTGAAACATGGTGTTTCCTAAATCTCTACTAATTTGGTAAGCAAAATCAATAGGAGTAGATCCTTTTGGAAGCTCAATTGTTTCACCTTTAGTAGTATATACATAAACTTTTTCAGAAAATAGTTCTCTTTTTACTTGGTTTACAAATTCTAAATTATCACCAAATGCTTGATTAATTTCTAATAGTGAATTATAAAATTGGTATTTACTTCTTAAATCTGCTTGCATTCTTTCTCTTGCTTCATCCTTATTAATAGCCCAATATGTTGGAAGTCCAAAAGATGCTATTTTATCCATATCGAAAGTTCTAATCTGCATTTGAATTAGTCTACTATCTGGTCCAAAAACCGTAGTATGAAGTGATTGATACATATTTGTTTTAGGATTACAAATATAATCTTTAAATTTACTATTTACTGGTTTATATGATTCATGTATTGGTCTTAGTAATAGATAGCAGGTATCTATTTCATCTACCATAATTTTAAAAGATATTAAATCATGGATATCACTTAATTTTTGATGATTCTGATAATATAATCTTTTATAAATACCATAGATATTTTTGGTTCTTATCTTAATTTCATTAGATATATTTCTATCATTTAGTATTTCATTAATTTTAAATAACATTTCTTGAATGCAAGGATTACTTTCTTCTTCAATCCTTATTATTTTTTCTTGTAAGTTTTTGTATATATTTGGTTCTAAGTATCGTAGTGATAAATCCTCTAATTCACTTTTAATACGATATGCACCTATCTGGTAAGCAATTGGAACAAATATTTCCATAGTTTCTACTGAATTTTCTTTTTGCTTAAACTCCGATTTAAACTCTAGTGTTCTCATATTGTGTAATCGATCAGCCAATTTGATAATAATTATTCTAATATCATTAGATATACTTGTGATTATTTTTCTGGTATTAGCTACATTTTGTTCTTGCTTAGAAGAAAAGTTCATTTTACTAATTTTTGTAACACCATCTACCAAATTGGCCACATCACTTCCAAAATTTTCTGCTATTTCTTCTTTGGTAGCCTTTGTATCTTCCAAAGTATCATGTAGAAGGCCTGCACATATTGTGTCAACATCAGCATGCATTTCTGCCAGAATATAACCAACCGTTAAAGGATGAACGATATATTCTTCCCCACTCTGTCTATATTGCCCACGATGCAAATTATAAGCATAATTGTATGCTCTTTTTATTTTATCTACCTCTTCTTCTGAATAAGTAGATAATAGTTTTAGTAAATCATTCAAAGATGCACTTTTCAAAATTTTCACCTCCAATAATTAAAAAAAGCGTAAACAGACCAAAACGGCGTTACGCTTTTATTCTAAGGAATGCATTATGAAAGCATTTGAAAACATCATTTGCAAATAAACGATTATCAAAATCAATAGGTTTGATAAAGTGTTTCATAACATCACCCCTCAAAATGTTAAGATTGATATTACTACTATAATTTAGAAAAGTCAATTATTTTTTGATAATAAAGTATGGATATAAAAGGTATTTAATGCTTTTACTACTTTAATACTTCAACTAACTTATCATTATAAGTAATAATTTCTTCATGGAGTGCTCTAGTCATAGATACATATAATAGTTTCATATCATATGGATTATGAATATCAAATATATCACTATCTACCTTATTAATAATTACACTATCAAACTCTAACCCCTTAGATAAACTACTAGTAATAGAACAGATTCCACCTCTATACTCATTACTTTTATCAGTAATTAATGTAATATCTATTTCCTTTTTTAACTCTTCATATATTATTTTAGCGCCTTCTTCATTTTTACTAATAATTGCTATTGTTTCATAACCGGTTTCTAACAAGTTATTTACTAATTCTAATATATTTCCGTTCTTAACATAAGCTATCTTTTTCCCATGTCTCACAACAGCTTCTGCTCTAGTTAATCCTAAATATTCATTAATCTTATTAGCTTCTTCCATAATTTCAATAGTAGTACGATAGCTTTTAGATAATATTTTTAAATTATCACAGTAACCTAATTTAGTTAGTTTATCCCAAGTTTCTATTGTACGATAACGATAAATAGTCTGAGCTAAATCTCCAAAAATACTAAAAGTAGCATTTTTCATTATCTTCTTAAGAGTAGCATAAAAGAACTCACCATAATCCTGTGCTTCATCAATAACTACCTGTCTTATTCTGTTATAATCACAATAACCAATAATACGATATCTTAAATATAGTAACCCAGTTAAATCTTCGTAGCAAATCTTATTTTGATTTAAATTACTATAAACTTCATCACTACAAAAATGAGAAAAACTCTTTAAAAATTCTAAATATAAAGTTGAAGTCTTTTCATTTACTACCTTAAAATAAGTTTTAATAATATGTGCACAATTACATTTAATTTCTTTTCTAAGTTTTTCTCTCATTTCTGATAATTTTACTAATTTCTTCATATCTTTGGTATTTTTTATTAATTCATCTATATAAAAATTAGCAGAAACTAAAATTCTATCTTGATGTTCTTTTATATATTTAATCATAAATGGTATCGTTCTTTCTACTTTATCTAATAAAAATAAAGTATCTTTACTAGCTTTACGATAAAAATCTAAAATAAGTTTTCTAGGCATAATAGAAAAACCAAACATTTCTAAATCATTTTCAGGTATTACTTTATTTTCTAAAGTATTTATATACTGATCTAATACTTCTTGATAAGATAAACTCATCTTATATTTAGTAAGTATGGTATCAGTATTATCAGTAAGTTTTATTTTTTCTTTTAAATATTCACAAGTAAATTCTAATAAATCATATTCTCCTACTCCATTTACATCTAAATCCGGTAAAACATTTGAAATATAGTTAACAAAAAACTTATTAGGTCCTAATATCATATATTGATTTACATCTATTTTATCTTTATTTTGGTAAACTAAATAAGCAATTCTATGAAGTGCTACAGTTGTTTTACCACTACCAGCTACTCCTTGCACAATAACATCATAATCAATTGGTTCTCTAATAATTGCATTTTGTTCCTTCTGAATGGTAGATACAATATTTTTTAATCTGCTATCATTATTACTAGATAAGTATGGTTTTAATAACTCATCATTTGCTACTGTTTCTACATCTTGATAGCTAAGTAATTTCCTTTTTTCTATTTCATATTGTCTTTTTAATAATAAATTACCTGAAATAATTCCTTCTGGAGCATGGTAGTTACACTCTCCTACTTCACTATCATAGTATAAAGAGGCAATAGGGGTACGCCAATCTACTGTAATAATCTTATCATCTTCATTCATTGTACCAATCTTACCAATGTAACAGATGTCTTTATGATTTGTTTCTTTGTCTACAAAATCAATTCTAGCAAAATAAGGTTTATCAATATTTACTTCTAGTGAATGTTGCTTATTTTCTAACTTATTCAGTAAAGAAACCATAGTATCAACATCATGACTATAATTTTTCTTAGTAACTATTTGTCTAGCCTTATTTTCATCAATTAACTTTTCAAATTCATTTACTACTTCCACTAATTTCTTTTCTTCTTCTTGCATACTGCCTCCTACCACAAAAAGACATACAAAAGTATATCTTAATAATTACATTTTAATATTAATTTCTTCATTCCTATCTTTTTCAGATTCATAGTTTTTAAGTACAGAATCTAAAAACATTAATTTGATAGATAACTCAGCTGTTAATTCTGTAATTGGATCACTCGTTTTACCAAGTGGTACCATACTTCTAACATCAATTAACTTAAATTCTTGATTATTGACAGCAAAATTTTTAATCAATAAACTTTCTTTAAAATTAGTTCTATCATTATGAACTGGATCTTTTGCTATCCATCTCTGTAAAGCACGTGAATTAATTTCTTTTTGTAAAGTAATAGCATATTCTAAATCCATAGAAGCTGGATTCAATAAAATAGAATTACTATTTACATAAACACCATTTGATAAATGATACCTACTAGCTCCAAAAACATTTCTGGTACTACCTTGTACTCTAAAACTTTCATTAGATTCATTATTACTAACAAAAGATTTATCTAATCCCTCCTCATGGTAAACATAAGTATTTCCCATAATACCTCTTCTATTATCATAAGTACCTGGTGTATAAGTATCTTTTACCATTTCCTGTGGTATTAACTTATCTTCTAAAATACCACTTCCAACCTTTAATAAATCGTTATTACTTGCAAATACTCCTGCATGTCCACTATAACCACCTAAGATTACAGCTTTTGGATCATTTACTAATCCGATATTACTATTAGGAGAAGCTGTTAAATCTTGATATCTATTAGTAGGAACATTAACATAAGTATCTGTTAATCCTAATTTAGAAACAATATACTGATTAAATAATTCTTCATAAGTTTTACTAGTAGTTGCTTCCATTACTTCTTTTAAAATCATTAAACCAATATCATTATAATTATACTTATTCTTTTCTACCACTTGTGTGTTAAATAAAATACGGTAAGCATCATTTTTGCTTTCAGCATCTTCTATCCTACCAGGTGTTCTAAATTCCACATTAAAACTAGTAATATCACCTATCGTTAAATTACCTAATTGTGTAAATCTAGGGTCAAGTTCCATAACCTTATCATCAAATGATAAAATACCATCATGAATTAAATTATAAGCAATAATTTGAGTAAACAACTTACTACAAGACGCAATATCAAACATAGTGTTTTCATCTATTTTCTTACTTCTAGTAGAATCAGTATAACCTTCCATCATCTGTATAGTAGTATTTCCAACATGAACTCCAACACTATAACCAGGTATTAGGTCCCTATCATTTAAAATAGAAGCAATATCATTAGTATATCGTTTTATTAACTCTTCTACCATTTCTTTTTTAGTCTTATCTTTACCATAAGTTAAAATTTGACTTACTTCTTCTAATAAACCATTTAATTTATCATGATCCATTTTAATGCCATTACGATATAATTCTAAAATAAATTTCCCTAATTGTTCTTCCATAATAAATCCTCTCTAAAATTAGTTTATCATATAATTTAATGAATGTAACTTAGAACTTTTTCAAATATTTCTTTTTCATCTTTATAAGTAATTAGATTCATAACTTCACTTTCTTCTACCCATCTAACATCACTTACTTCTATTTCTTGTGGAATTAAACTATCCGTTTTAGGATTAGCCAAAAAGAAAACAACATCTTTCATCACATTCTCTTTAGGACTATAAGTAATTACTTTCCTAAAGCATGGAATAATAGCAGAATCAACATTTGTTTCTTCTTTAGTTTCACGAATAGCCGTTTCTTTTTCTGTTTCACTATTTTCTATATGTCCCTTAGGAAAACCCCAATGTCCTTTATTATGATGAATTAATAAATAATATCTTTTATGATTCATTTCCTTAAAAGTAACAGTACCACAAGATTTTTCATATTTAAAATCAGTATCAATTTTTATTGCTACAACTCCATATTCTACTTGTTTTTCTATAGAATAATATTTATTTAAATCATTGATTAATTCTTCTTTAGTTTTATTTGAAGCTATTAAATTAATATCAATTTTTTCAATTACTTCAAAAAAGTTTTTAAAGTATATTAAATCTGTAACAAAAGCTTTCATACTTTCTATTCTATCTGGTTCTTTTAAAAAAGTAATAATATCTCCTTTTTTAATTTGTTTTCTTTTTTCATCATTAAGTCTCAATTCATATTTCTTAATACCATTTTTTATAGCATTAAAGTAATCTTCCTGTAATCCCATGATATGATTCATAATACCACCTCACTATAATTATAAAATAAAACAAAAGAAAAGAATAGTCTAACTATTCTTCTACTTCATAAACACTAGCTTGTTTTTTATCTCTACCTAATCTTTCAAATTTAACGATTCCATCAATTGTAGAGAATAATGTATCATCATTTCCACGACGAACATTCTTACCTGGGAATATTTTAGTTCCTCTTTGACGGTAAAGAATACTTCCAGCTGTAACAAATTCACCATCACTAGCTTTAGCTCCTAATCTACGACCAGCTGAATCACGACCGTTAGATGTAGAACCTTGTCCTTTGTGGTGAGCAAAGTATTGTATATTTAAAAATAATCTGTTCATCTTTGTTCCTCCTTACTTAATTTTAATATTTTCTGGATAACCATCAGAAAGTTGGGAAAGTAGATTTAACATATTTAAAATTAACTTATCACAGATAGTATCAGTTTCTAAAATAGTAATTATCATACCATCTTTTACTTCTTCTATCGTAAGATAATTAGGATTAATATCACTAATACCATTTACAGTTGTTGTAACAATACTGCTAACACTACTACAAACAATATCTTTTCCATACTCATCATAATCAGCATGGCCAATGATTTCAATTTTATTAATATGTTTTTTATTACTTTCAGTTTTTACTTTAATCATTTTAATTACCCATTAATTTTTTTAATTTCAATTTTTGTATAAGGTTGTCTATGACCATGTGTTCTACGATTACTTCTGTCTTTTTGACTATACTTAAACACTCTAATCTTCTTTTGTTTTCCTTGTTTAAGGATTTCACCTTCTACACTTGCTTTACTAACGTAAGGATTTCCTACTTTAGAATCAAGCATTAAAACTTCATCAAAAACAACTTTTTCTCCTTCGTTACCAGCTAATTTTTCAACAAAAATTACGCTTCCTTCAGAAACTAAATATTGTTTTCCACCTGTCTTAATAACTGCTTTCATAATATACCTCCTTCTTAAATTTTCTAGACTCGCTCTTAAGGTACAAAATAATTTGTTTAAAACCTATTCAATGCGGTTTGAAACAGGAGCTTCAAACATTTAAGATTTTACCATAAATAAAAAGAAAATGCAACTTATTTTTGTCGGTTTTTGATTGCATCTTCATATCGTTTACATTTTGTGACTGTAAACTTTTCTACTTCTGGTAATTCTCTTATTTTACCTTCGCCCAAACAATATACTCTCACTTTCTTATCACCAAGAACTTGTTTTCCTTCTGTAATAAAAGGATACTCTTCAAGCGGTAAATGTCCACCACTTTTCACCTTAGGGCAACTCATCATAACATTACTTGGACAGTACTTGCCACATAAATGATAGCCACATAAATGATGATTTTTATCTGGTTGTTCTATCATTTCTCCGTTAATTTTTAATCTGATCTTACTTTCTTTCATACAACCCAACTTTCTCATTTACTACTACTACTTATTTTATATTTTATAGTGAAACATAAAAATTATGTTACTTTCTTCTTTTTGATAATGCTGATGCTTTATCATCTTCAGTAAATTTTACTGTTTCTTTTTTCAACAACTCACTTTTTAAATTTTTTAACGCTTGTTTTTGCTCACTAAGGCTTAATTCTTGTGGACTTGATAAAATAGTTTTTTCCTCTTTTTTATCTTCTTTAACATCATTAAAATCTGTAGTTGTATTATTAACTAAAGCATCAGCTAGTGTTTCTATATCTCCATATTCTTCTATTCCTTCTTGAACAATCGTTCTCCAAATATCAATAACTTTTTTCTTTTGCTCTTCAACTGTTAATCTAGATGCAGAACCAGTTGCTCTTATAATAGTAATATCATCTAATGACTTACCAACTTTGTAGTAAATTTCACCACATTCATTACCTTCTTTGATTTTTAATATCATTTGTGTTGATAATCTTGATTTTGATAGTATAGCTAAAGCATTTAATGTAGTTGGATTTTTTAAATACTCTCTTCTCTCCATTTCCGACATTTTTTCTATAATATCAAGAGCACTTAATTGATCTAATATCATTGGTCTAATATTATTGTATTGAACTGTTCTTTGAAATACGAGCATTATATTAAATACCGGTATTAACATTGATAGAAGTGTAACTTTTGGTGCATTTGGATTTAATTGCTTTCCTAACTCTGATAGCTTTTTTACATCAATTTTATATCCAGCATCTGCAGCATCTTTAAAGATCCTCAATTCACTTATCATTTCCATAATAAAACTTGCAACACTTGTTCCTAACCAAAAAACTAAAAATTCCATAATAAATCTTCCCTCATTTAATTGTGTGCTATTTTAACACATTTACACGCAATTGTCAAATTATTATATCGAATTAATAGTGTTTTCAAAGTGTTTCAATTTTAAATTTCAATTGTAAATAAAGGTATTCGTTATTTTAACACCTAACTTAAGTAGGATTTTTATAGTTATGTTTTTGATACTCTTTCTTTAATTTCTTTTCATTAAAACGCATCATTCATCAATTACTTACCATTTTAATAAAACTTTCTAAACTAGTATTTTTATAAATTATATATCTAGGAACCTGATATTTAGAATCTGTTTGTTTAGCCTTTTTATTACCACCAACAAAAGCAACAGAAAAGCCACTTTCTTTTAAAGCTTCTACCATTGTATCATTCTTTTGATAAAAAGGATAACAGAATGCTAAACGAGTATTTGTTTTACTTACCGATAATTCCAAATCATTTATCATTTCTTCCTTACTCAAAAGTAAAGACTTATATCCACATTTACCATTCTTACAGTAATTATTATGGTGTAGTTCTTCTCCATGTGAATAAACCTCTAAATAATTAGAACGATAATTATTAATATCCCACCAACCTGTAATTAAAAATAAAGAAGCTGGTATTTGATACTCTTCTAAGATGGGAATCAATTTATTGCCATTAATAAAACTAGTTCCCATCGCACCATCATCTACTGTAATTAATACACTATTTTTAGGTAAAGTTATCTTTTTATCTAGCCAATCATTAAACTCTTCCATAGTTAGAATTTTATAATTATTTTCTTTTAAGTAATCAAGCTGTTTACGAAAATTCTTAGTATCTATACAAATAATTTCATTACATTCTTCCTTCAAAGAAGAATCATAGAAAAAGTGATAATTTAGTACGGCAATTTGTTGGTTTTCTATTCGTGTTTCTTTAATACCATTTAACATATCTTTTATTCTATCAATAGAAGTTGTATTATAGATATCATATTGATAATAAGTGTTATCTCCTACTTTTACTTGACTATCACCTGATACAAAAATATCATCAAAGTTAGTGTTTACCTTATAAGAATATTTTTCTAATAAATCTTTCTTTTCATTATCTAATTCTTGATGAGAAAGTAATAACACTTGGTTATTTTCTAAACTAGCTTTTTCTTCTACCCATCTCTTAAAATCTAAAACAGCAATACTTTTATAATTATTTTCCTTTAAATAGTCTAGAATAGTAGTAAGCTTCTGTACTGTAATTTTACTATCTAAGTTTAAAATACTGATATCTTTTAAAGTATCTGTTTCTTGATTTGATAATTGATAAGAGTCTTGTATCCAATAAATATTATCTAAGAACTTTACATAATACTTATCATCATCATGAAATAAAACATCAAAATCTAATACCTGATCTAAAGTAATTTGAACACTATCATTTTGATAAAGATTAGTAGGATTTGTTTTTATTTTGATAGTTGCTACATAGTTGTCAAAAGAATCATCAACTTGATAGTTATCTTTTTTCTCTATATCTTGATAAGTAATATAGTAATTACTATTCTTTATTTTATAGTAGATATCTTTTGAATTTTTTACTTTTTTATCTTCTAAAAATAAAATAGTATCTTTTTCAAGTGTTCCAACTTCCTGATATTTACTATTTTGATAGATATATATTTTTTTAGGTTTTATTGTACTTACTATTTCATGATAACTATTTTTTATTTTTAAAACAGTATTTTTCTCTTTATTCTGATAATACAAAAATAAAATACCACAACCAATAATCATTAAAATACAAACTACTACAACTATTACTTTTTTCTTCATAATATCACTCCACCTTATTAATATATATACCCCAAATAATGAATTTTTAAAAGAAAAAAGAGAATCTCTTCTCTTTTACACTTCTTGAATAACCGTAATAATCATAGGCTTAGCTTCTGTTTCTTTATAAAAATACTTACCAAGTGTTTCTCTTACTTCATTTTTAATTTGCGTATAATCTACCTTTTTTTCTTCTTCACTAATATTTTTAAGAATAATATCTAAGCATATCTTTTTAGTTTCTTCTACTATATCTTGGTTTTCTTTTACATAAATGAAACCTCTTGTTAGAACTTCAGGTCCTGCTAATAATTTTTTAGTAGCTCTATCTACAGTAGCACTAATAATTACAATACCATTTTCTCCTAACATTTCTCTATCTTTTAAAACAAGTTCACCAATATCTCCTTGACTTTTACCATCGATTAAAACATCATCAACATCAATATGTTCTTTTGTATCTGTTAATTTTCCATTTACAAATTCAGCTACATCACCATTTAATTTTAAAATGATATTTTCTTTTGGAATACCAAGTTCTTCTGCAACTTCAGCATTCATGTATTGATGACGATATTCTCCTTTTACTGGGAAATAATACTTAGGATTCATTAAGTTAATCATTAACATTAAATCTTCACGAGAAGCATGATGAAGTAAATGCTTTTTGTTAGATAAAGAAACAACATTTAAATTATTTCTAGCAATATCATCTAAAATAACGGCATATCTTTTTTCAATTCCATCATAACATGGTTCTGTAATAAAGATAGTATCTGTTTCTTTTAATTTAATATATTTATCAAAGCCTTTTAAAATACGATCTAAATTAGCAAAAGGTTTCTCCTTCTCATCAGATATTAAAACAACGACACCTTTATCATTTAAATTAGATAAATCACCGATACGATCTTTATCTATCATTAAATAATTCATATCAATTGCTTTATTAATCATATCTTGTAGTCCTTTTCCCATAACTACAATCTTACGATGTGTTTTCATAACTTCATCGAAGATTTCTTGTACTCTATAAATATGTGCAGGTAATATCGTAGCTATAATACGATCTTCATTCTTATGAAGCACTTCTCTAATAAAGTCACTAATACGATTATTAGGTGAAGTATGGCCATTTTTTTCAGCATAAAAAGACTCTGACAATAAACATAAAACGCCTTGTTTTCCAACATAAGCAAGTTTACCAATATCTGTCTTATAAGGACCTTTCATAGTAGAATCAAATACATAATCTCCAGTATATACAATAGCTCCATCTTTTGTATATAAAACATAACATACAGAATCTGGAATAGAGTGTGTTACACTAATTGGGAAAATATATAAATCCTTAGTAAATTCAATTTTAGAGTGTGGTCTAATTTCTTTTAAATTAGCTTTCGTAATTCCTGCTTCTAATAAATCATTTTTCACAATTTCCATAGTAAATTTAGTAGCATAAACATTAATTTCTGGAATTGCTTGAATTAAATCTGAAATTCCTCCCATATTAGAATCATGGCCATGACTTAAGAATACACCTCTAATATTCTTTCTGTTTTTAATTAAATAATCATAACTAGGAATAATATAATCTACTCCTAACATTTTATCTGTTCCATACTTTAAACCAGCATCAAAAATGAAAATATTATGATCTACTTCCACTACATACATATTTTTACCATTTTCATTTAAGCCACCTAAAGCAAATATTTTAATTTTACTCAAAATCAATCTCTCCTTTCTTTCTTTAATTGTTTTAATTGTTCATTATTGATTTTCATTTGATTATAACAGGAAATATCAGTATCTTGATACTGTTCTAGTCTCTCAGTAATATCACTACCATTAACGCTAGGATTCGTAACGATTTCAATATAATTTTTAATATTATTTAAATAACTTGCTTCTAGATTTGTATTCTCTTGAATATAAGAAAATTCATCTAATAAATCACTACTATTAAAAATAGCATTTGCCTCTTCTAAAATATTTATTCTTTCTACAAATTCAGATAAATCTCTATCACTAGTTGTTAACATATCTCTTAAATGATAAATACTTTCACAAAGATTAATATCTTCTAAAGCCCATTTATTTTTATGCAAGACAAAAACTAATTCATGATTAATAGAATTTAAAAAGAAAGATAATTTTACGACATCAAATTTCAGTTTATCAAACCAATTTAAGTTATTTTCATTCATACCAATACCCCAAAATACTTAAGTATTATACTATATTTTACTGTTTTAATCAAGCGTAGCTAGTTTTTCTAGTGCACTTTTAGCTGCTTCTTGTTCTGCTTCTTTTTTACTATTTCCAATACCAGTTCCATAAACAATATTATCTATTTTTACTGCCATCTTGAATACTTTCTGATGAGATGGTCCACTTTCTTCTACTAACTCATAGTGAACACTTCTTTGATCAGTTTGAACATATTCCTGTAAAGCACTCTTATAATCACTGAAAAAGACAGCTTTTTTTTCTTCAATATAAGGTGTAATTACATCTAAAATTACTTTTCTAACAGTTTCATAACCAAGATCAATATAAATAGCTCCCATAAAAGCTTCAAAGATATCAGCAAGAATTACTTTTTTAAATCTTCCACCTTCTAGTTCCTCTCCATGTCCTACTTTAATATAATTACTAAAGTTTAAATCACTAGCATAAGTAAAACAAGCATTCTCACATACATAATTAGCTCTTATCTTAGTCATATCTCCTTCGTGAAAAGAATAATGATTATATAAATAATCACTCATAACTAAGTCAAGTACAGCATCTCCTAAAAATTCTAATCTTTCATAATCTGCTTTCAAATGTTTCTCATTTACATATGAAGAATGAGAAAAAGCAAGTTTATATAAATCAATATTTTTAGGCTCAATTTCAAGTCTAGCAAATAATTCTTTCATTTTATCACCTTCAAATCAAATTAATTATATCAAGAAAAAGAAAAAAGAAAAACAAAATTCTCTTTTTTCTATAATTTAGGTATTCCTATTATATAAAAAAAGAAAGAACTATACTATTTTCTTTCTTCATTAATCAAATATTCTAAATTACTTTCTACTGTTTCATTATTTAACATTTTTAAAGGATTACGATAAACTAAGTCTTGGTACTTTTCTTCACCAACTAATTTCTTTAGTTTTTTATAAGATTTTTCTAAGATTTTTTCATCTTCTACATAATGTGTATCTGTAGCTACAAATTGAACTAAATCATTTTTAAGTAACCACTTCATTAATTTCTTAGCTTTCTTACCATATTTTCCATAAATACTATCAATATTACACTGTAATAAGCAATTAAACTCTAATAACTCACTTACTCTATGAAAATTTTTCTGTAAAAATTGATAGCGTTCTGGGTGCGCAATAATAGGAACAATTCCGTAATCACTTAATGCACATAAAATATTTTGAAAATTATTTAAGCAACCTGTTAGTGGTAATTCTATTAACATGTATTTTGTGTTATTAATAGTACTAATTTCATGTTGTTCTAGTAAATCAATTACATTTTCAGATAAATAAACTTCATTACCTAAATATAAATGAATTTTATCATTATTTAGATTATTACGTAATACTGTAAGAATTTGATTACGAGATACTTGATTATAATTATACTTAGTATTTTCAATATAATGTGAAGTTAAAACAATATCAGTAATACCTTGATTATATAGGTAATGAATGATTTCCATACTCTCTTCAACATTAGTTGCACCATCATCAACACTAGGTAAAATATGAGTATGAATATCTATTTTTCTATCCATAGTAATGTCCATAATATTTCTTTGATTTACTACTTGCACGGTTTAATACAACACCTAAAATATTAGCATTTACATTTTGAAGACTCTTTTTTGTATTATTTAATAAACTAATTGGAGTTTCTTTACAACTACTAACAACCACAACACCATCTACTAAGGTACTCATAATAATAGAATCTGTTAATCCTCCATTAATAGGGGCAGAATCGAATATTACGATATCATATTCATTTCTTAAAATTTCAATTAACTCTTTATTCTTACTAGATCCTAATAATTCAGATGGATTAGGAGGAGTTACTCCACGAAACATTACAGATAAATTTTTGATTCTTGTTTCTTGAATATAATCCATATATTTTTCTTTTACATTTTCTAGTAATAAGTTAGATAAACCAGATTTATTATGAGAATTAAATATATAATGTTGTCTTCCTTTACGAATATCACAGTCTACTAATAAAACACGGGAACCACTTTGAGCAAAAGCACATGCTAAATTTGCAGCAATAAAGCTTTTTCCTTCCCCTGGTACACTACTAGTAATTAAAATAGTTTTGATTTTTTTATCAACAGATGCAAATTGTAGATTAGTTCTTAAAGTACGAATGGTTTCACTAATAATAGATTTTGGATCATTATTTAAAACTAATTCTTGATACATATTAACACCCCTTATTTTCTTTTCTTTTTACCTTTATATTTTGGAACAGTAGATAACACACTTAATCCAACTTTTTCTTCGATATCTTCTGGCTTTTTAATAGAATCATCAAAATAAAACATAACAGTAATAATCAAACTACCAATTAAGAAACCACTACCAACACCGATTACATATTGCTTAAGTGGATTTACATTATAAGCATCTTTGGCTTTGATAGCAACATCGACAATACTAATATTTTCAATATTATAAATTGTTGTGATTTCTTCTTTAAAAACTTTAGCAATTTCATTAGCAATATCACGTGCTAACTTACTATCTTTATCTACTACAGAAATTATGATTAATTCTGTATCATTACTACTAGTAACACTAACTTTATCACTTAATTCTTTTTCAGTAATATCAAGATTTAAATTACTAATAACATTAGATAAAATTCTTCTACTCTTAATAATTTCACGATAAGTAGCAACTAAGTTTTTGTTTAAAGAAATATCATTTTGCGTAATACTACCTGTAGAATCCCCTGCTCTTGTTAATACTAAACTAGTTTGAGACTTATACATTGGTACTTGAATATAATCGGTATAATACCAACTACCAACTGCTCCTAAAATAATGAATAAAATAACAATAACAATTAAACTGAAGTAATATTTAATAAATTCTGATATATTAAATTCTTCCATACTTCCACCCCTTCTTTTGTTGGCACATATTATAATACAAAACTATCTAAAAAGCAAGAAAAATCGTATTTTTTGTACCTAGCAGAACAAAAGTACCATGATATCTTAGTTACCACGGTACTTTTTATTAAATTTTTGCAAGTAAAATATGCTAATAATTGCTAAACTACTACCACAGGTATCAATACAATTATTTTCATTCTAATCTTGAATAATTCTATTTTCCATTTAAATCAGATTTAAACTAATCCTCATTACTTTTTAATACTTTCTCCACTTCATTTATTAATTGTTCTTTATTGGGAATATAATATGTATATGTTGATGCAAATATATTGTTAGATAAGCCACCTAAAGCATATTCTAATAATACTTTATCTTTATCTTGTATTATCATTAATTCCAAATAGTGTGACCTTTTTTGAATTGGTCAGACGTGTCTGACCAATTATTTATGAGTAACCATAGTAACAAAAACTGTATTTCTATTTTTTAATTAAATATACTATATTGTTTAACTTTATAATTACTTTTTATACAAATGATTTCATAATTTTACTTGCTAAATTTAATTCTAAATGCTTTGTGTATATTCACTTTTTTTAACATATTTTTTTTTGCGGTACTTTTTCTTAAATTTTTGTAGGTAAAATATGCTAATAATTGCTAAACTACTACCACAAGTATCAATACAAATATCTAACACTTTAGCAGTTCTACCATCTAGAAACAATTGATGTATTTCATCACTACAAGCATATAGAAAACAAAATAATATAGAATAAAATAATATTTTCTTAACTCCATAACTAGTAAAAAGTAAATACACTATAATTCCTAAAATAAAATATAGAGTAAAATGTGCTGTTTTTCTTACTAAAAATCTAGTATTTTCTATGATATTTTCCTTTTTGTCTTTTTTGATTTCATTCTTAGTAACTGTTTCTACTACTCCAACAATATCAGATGCTACTTTATCACTAGTAGATTGACTTTTACTAGCCGTTTGATTAGAAAACAAAAATATGACTAGTAACCAAAAAACTAGTAAGATTACCAAAAAATATTTTTTCATATTATCACTACCATTCTAGTTTAGATTTAATTATGTTTTATATGATAACTAGCACTGTTAATAGAACTTTGGTATGGAATCATTATATAATCTTTATAATTCGTTAAATGCACATAACCACTACCATCATACCCATCTAAACTTTGAGTATTAAAAGTCCATTTAGTTTTATTATCGAGAATATCTTTTATATAATCTGTAATTATTTCTTTACTAATATTCGTCGTATATAAATTGCTAACAGAATTAAGAACACTTTGATAATTTGTAATGATACTTGGAGAAGTCACTTTATTGAATATAGAAATTAAAATGCTTTGACAGTTTTTCTGTCTTTGTCTATCTCCACCACTATAGGCAAGTCTTTCTCTAGAAATCGTTAAAATTTCAACACCATTATAATTCTTGCACCCTTTTTCTACATATAATTTATTTCCCGTAGAATCATCATAACTATCTAATATAGTAGCATGAGTTGTATAAAAGCTCTTATCAGAACAGAAAGTAATACCGCCTAAAGTGTCTACCACCCCTACTAAACTATTCGTTCTTACTTTTACATAATAATCAATTTTAATATTTAGTAACTGCTCTAATGATTTCATACTAGTAGTAATACCCCATGCACCATGATAACCCATATTATCACTTCTACCACCTTTACCATAAACAGGTATATGATAATCTCTTGGAATACTAGTAAGTAATACTTTATGATTTTCTTTGTTAATAGATACTATCATATTAAAATCATACAATTGATTAGTAAAATCAGTACCACCTATATAAATATTAATATTATTTGTTTCTTTATCTTCTTGAACAGTATTACTATCTTCTACTTGTTCCTGAAATGTTAATGTATATTGATAGATAACAGTATAATCATCTTTATTTAGAGAGGTATCTATTTGAAAAGTATAATCATACAAGTTTTTCTCTATTAAAAAATAAGAAATATCATGATCTAACTTAGAAAACATATCTGTTATATCAGAATAGGAAGTAGATTTTACTTTATATTTATAATTTAATTCTTTAATTGCTTGACTAATATTAGGTGTATCTTGATAGTAACCAATGGTACTATCTGATAAATTTTCTAAAGTATGATTACTAGTTTTTTTATTAACAACATAAAAAGTATTTGTATATTCTCTTTTATCATTATTAAATGATTTATTTAAAAAAGAGTCCGTAACATTGACATAATAAATAGCTCCTATTTGAAAAAGAATAAGTAAAATAGTAAAAAGATAACCTAATATAGTAAATACTTTTTTATTGATAAAAAGAAAAATAGTAGTAATTCCTTCTAATAGCACTAAAACGCCAAATAATAATAAATAATATTTTGTAGTAAATACATTAAGATTATGAATAAAGATAAATAGTAAAACATTTAATAACAGTAATAAAAAGCTAATGATAAATACACGATATTTATTTAAAAAAGAAAGTATTTTTTTCATAGTATTTCCCCCTAAAAGTGTTTCTTATTATAACACTTTTTATGGTAAATAGCTATTATTTTTTACTTATCACTAATTAAACTTATGTGTATCAATAAAATATGGTAAAAAAATTAACTTTAAATATAACTTTCCCACTATATAAATAAATGAATATATTTCATGATTATACATATAATATAATTATAGTGTTGAACAAAAGTGACAAATATGGCAAAAAAGTTCAATGATAACATTGACTAATTTTAAAACAAATCATATAATTTATATTGAACAAAAGTGACAAATATGGCAAAAAAGTTCAATAAATAAAAGGGAGCGTTTTATGACTGAAAAAATAATAGAAAGAAATGATTATTTAAATAAAATTATTGCTAGAAAAGAAAATGGATTAATTAAAGTAATAACAGGTATTAGAAGATGTGGAAAATCTTATATACTTAATAATATATTTTATAATTATTTAATCGATAATGGTATAAAAGATGACCATATTATTAAGCTGGCATTAGATAGAGAAGAAAATATCCAGTATCATGATCCAAAAAAATTAAGTAAATATATACAATCTCAAATTAAAGATAAAGAAATGTATTATGTCATAATAGACGAAATTCAATTAACAAAAGGATTTGAATTTGTATTAAATGGACTACTATATGAAAAAAATATAGATGTTTATGTAACAGGAAGTAATTCTAAGTTCTTATCAAGTGATATAATTACAGAATTTAGAGGACGAGGTGATGAAGTTAGAATATACCCATTATCTTTTGCCGAATTCGTTGGTGCATATGATGGTGATAAATATGATGCTTGGAATGAATATGTAACATATGGGGGTATGCCTTTAATATTAAAGCAACCTACTGATGAACAAAAGAGCAAATACTTAACAAGTTTATATGAATTAACTTATAAAAAAGATATAATTGATAGAAATAACATTGATAAAGTAGATATACTTGATACTTTAATAAACATTTTATCTTCTTCAGTTGGATCATTAACAAATCCACAAAAAATTTATAATACATTTATAAGCAATGGTATAACAGATGTTTCGAAAAATACAGTTATTTCATATATTGACTATTTACTTGATTCTTTTCTAATAGAAAAAGCAGAAAGATATGATATTAAAGGAAAAAAATATATTCAAACTCCACAAAAATATTATTTTGCTGATATTGGATTACGAAATGCAAAGTTGAACTTTAGACAGCAGGAAGAGAATCATTTAATGGAAAATATAATCTATAATGAATTACTGATTAGAGGGTATAATGTTGATGTTGGGGTTGTTGAAGTAAGAGATAATGGAACTAGAAAACAATTAGAAATAGATTTTGTTTGCAATCAGGGAAATAAGCGATATTATATTCAATCAGCATTAAATTTAGATACTCCTGAAAAGGTACTACAAGAAACTAGATCATTAAACAATGTTGGTGATAGTTTTAAAAAGATTATCGTTATAAAAGAGAATATAAAATTATGGAGAAACGATGATGGAATTTTAATAATAGGCATTCAAGAATTTTTATTAAATAAAAATAGTCTAGATTTGTAATAAGTATTATTCAAAATATTCACAAAACACTTAGAAATAGAATAATAGCCCAGGAATTTTATATAAGTTCCTGGGCTATTTAAAATTATTTTTGATATAAATATTTAATTTATGCATCATACTAATTATACAAAATATAGTTAATCATTATTTTGATCTCTTCGCTAGTCCAATCGTGAAGACAAACGGAAAAAGGAAAATGCAAATAGCTACCACAATTATTATTTTATTACTTTTTCTTCACTAGTCATAAATTACTCTTTTACTAATACTTTTGTACCAATATCTACATAATCACTAACAATCATAACATCATCATGTAACATATTGATACAGCCATGAGAACCATGTTTTAAATAAGTATCTCCACCAAACTCACTTGCATCTCTCCAACCATGTCTAAATCCATCTTCATGCGTATGATACTGGGCATCATGTAATCCTTCTCCACCATTATATTTCATCATGATATCAACATAAGACTTATAATTAGGGCCTATTAAATACCTTGAATGACTAATATCATAAATTTCGAATAATCCTTTATCACTTGGTGTAGATGGTTTTCCTGTAACAACAGGAGTAGTTAAGATAACTTCATTATTACAGTATAACTTTACTTCTTGACTACTAATATCTACTACCACAAAAGTACCAGTTAATTCTTCTAAATTTTCTAAAGTAGTAAACCCAATATATTCATTTGTTTTTACTAGACAAGTATCATCTAATATATCATATACTTCTAAACATTCTAATTTAGGTAAAGTAACTTGTTCTTCTACTTTACTTTCTGTTAAGAAAGAAGGAATCGTTAAAGTAGTATCATTTTTTACATAATTGATGCTTTCAATAAAACCATTATCTATAATATTCATAACTTCTTCTTTACTATCTGGTAGTTTTTCTTCTATTTCTAAAGTAGTATCTGGTATTACCGTAATACTTTCTTCTATCTTCTCTTCTATTGTTTCTAATACACTTTCTACTTCATCATTATCAAATGAATTACTACTACACCCTATACTAGTAGCACCAAGTGTACTTACTAATGATAAAAGTAATAATTTATTTTTTAATAATAGTAAAGATGTTTTTACATCACTTTTCATATTTTTGCCTTTCTATAACTGTTAACTTTCATTTAAAACTTCTTTTATTTTTTCTTTTGCTGTTTCTATACTATCATAGTCTGGTTCCATTACATATAATTTATAATTGTAACCCATACTATAGGTATAATTATAACTATTATAACCACTTACTGCAATACTTTCTACTTTCCAAGATGGCATTTTATCTAACTGATATTTTATAAATGATGTAATACCACTAGTAGAAATATCTGTTTGAAAAGATCCATCTAATACATTTAATATACTATTATATTTACTAATTAATACTTTAGAAGTAGTTATTTTATTAATAATAGCTGTTATAACATCTTGTTGATTTCTACCTCTATGATGATCCCCATCAATATAAGCATATCGTTCTCTAGAATAAGCAAGTGCTTCTTTTCCATTAAAATGATTTAAACCTTTAGAAACTGTCCAACCTTTAATATGAAAAGAATTAAATGTTTTATCAGAATAAACATCTATTCCCCCTATTACATCTACTACTTTAACTAAAGTATTAAAGTTAACTCTTAAATAGTGGTTAATATTAATATCATATAAATCTTCTAGAGTATCAATACTTTTATTAATACCATAAATACCAGCATGAGTTAGTTTATCTTTAAGACCTATTGTACCAGCTAGCCTAACATAATAATCTCTTGGTGTATTTACTAAAAGAATATGATTCGTTTTAGGATTCACAACAACAAGCTGATTTACATCACTTCTACCCCTTACTGTATTTACATTTCCATATTGGTCTATTCCACTAATATACAAGATAAATGGTTCTTCTGTAATTTCAATAATACTTTCTTCTTTATGAGAATTTACTTTTATTTCAAATGTATAAATCACTTTGGTATTATCTTGAAAATCGGTAACCTCTTCATAAGCTAGAGTTAAATAACTTTCTTCTAAAACAATTGCATCAGTTTCTTTATCAATTAATAAATCGGTGAGATTATTAAACTCAGAAATAAGATTTTCTTCATAAGTAATTTTTGAAGTTAATTCAGTTTTAATATCAATTTTATAATCATCATCTAAATAAGAAATTGTTTTATCTTTTAGTAATGATATTTCTGAATAAACACTATCTTTTGATACAACCACAGAATACGTTAAAGTATCATAATTACTTTGAGTATTATTTAAAAAATCGTATGTACTATTTAAGTAATAAGTGACAAAACCAAATACAAAAGATAAAATCGACATGATAAATAGTGATACTATTTTAATGTTTTTCCTTTTATTAATAAATGCCCCAACTATCAGTAAGCCCATTATTATAATAAATACTCCATATCCTAATATTAAGTACTTAGTTGGTATGATATTTATTTTGAATAAATAATAACTAAATATAGTTAAGGACATTAAACATAATATAGTAAAAATAGAGCTTACTATATTGAAAACATTTTTCTTCTTTGACTTTTTTTTATTTTTCATGATTTCACCTTCTTTCTTTTTTTATACACAACATGTGATACTTATCTTTTAATTAAATAAATTAGCAAGAGTATATTTTACACTAGTTAAAAAATACAATTTACTTCAATTTGTCTATATCTATTAAAATCCAGTTATCTTCATAAATATCTTTATTATCTCCAATGTTATACCATCTGCTTGGAGCCACTACTTTTTTATTTTTATTTCTACATAAATATTGTGCCCACCAACTAAATGTACTGTTTGAAATAATAAAATGTTTACAAGAATACATTAATCTTAATTTCTCCCATGCCGGATCATCACCGCTTTCATACATTGTACCTTTAGGTAAAAATTTCAAATTATTTTTACACCACTCAATATCATCAGAAAACACAAAAAACTTAGGATTTTTAACTTTTTTTGAAAGGATTTCGATACCTTTTTTAAAATAATCCGGTGTACATACATAAAATTTATCTTTATACTTATCTGATAAAAAATCTCCCCTTCTTATCGTTACACATACTGATTCACTTTTTTCAATTTCTTCATAAAGCTTTTTATTTTTTTCTATTGGTGGATTAATAGGTTGAAACTCTTCTTGTATTTGTTCCTTTACATTATCAAAATACTTAGGACATTCAAAAAATCCACTTACCATAGTATTTTTGCAATTCTTATTTAACTTTATATCGTGATATCCATACTCTTGATATATTAAACCTTTTTCTTCAAGTTTCATTTTTTCTTTTTCAACTTTTTTAGGAAATAACACTCTTACTAATTTGAATTTAATGATTAGTATATACTGATATAAACTTAATTTTAAATTTGATTCATTCATTTTTGAAACATTAAAATTTTTAAGTTCATTAGTAAATCCATATTGATATACAGTACTAAAATCTACATTAATTTTATTTTTATCTTTTAATTTTTCTCTTATTGATAATGCCGCTGCATATTGAAACATTTGATTTCCTAATCTTCCTCTTATTTTTAAATTAATCATACTATCACCTTAATATTTATATTTATTTAAATCCTTTGCAATAATTTGTATAATTTGATCATTATTATATCTATTACTACTTATTTCTTTTATTTTTTTATTCTTTTTTACAACTCTATCATAATTATTCTTATATTTATTAAATCTTTCTACATCATTAATATCATTTTTTCGTTTTAATGAAGTTTCCACATCACAATGAAGATAATATATTAATTTTGGCTTAGGATATAAAACTTTATAAAATATGTCATCTAATATTTTTTTTAATCTAGGTTTTTTATCATTAGCTAAAGTATCATAAATATATCTATCAAATATTACTATTTTTGATGTATATCTATATTTAAAATATCTACATAAAAAATCTATATAAAGTAATGTATAATATTTAAGCTTTTGAATACCATTTAATCCTTGAAATGATTCGTTATCTTTACAATATTTGAATTTAAAATTTTTAAGTCCCATATAAACAATAATAGATTCTGATCCTAATATGTTATGCAATTCTTCTATCGTAGTTGATTTACCAGAACCATCTACCCCTATTACTGCAACATTTCTTCTTTCTAATCTTCTTTTAAGTGCAGTATATATCTTTTTTATTAAAATTTTAAAATCACAATATTTTTTTGCGGGATTTGATTTCATTATATTGTTATCTAAAACTAATTTTTGATAATTTTGAATATTGTTATTACATTTTTCAATATCATTATTTCTTATATCTTCTATTATTTTATTAATTACATCATTATCAGTTTTTTCTTTCTTGATTAAATTTTGCATTAAAGTATAATTTTTCTCTGAAAAATCATTTTTATCAAATAAAATATGCAATAGCATTGTGTAGATTGCAAGTTGTTTATTAGGAATTTTAACATCAAAATTAGTTTTATCAGTTTCATATGTTAAATTATTTTTTTCTGGAATAAAATAATATTGATTTTTTCCATACATTAGTTTTGTTACCACATCAAATCTATATATTCTATCTGATATTTTTTTATATTGTAAATGTGGATATTTACATGGAATATTTTTTTGTAAAACAAATCCTTCTTTTTCTAATATTTTTTGTACTTTATTTATATCTTTTTCTGAAACATACATATCCACATCAGAACAATTATTTATTTTATTTTCATCATCATAATCTCTTAAAACAAAATATTCATATTTATTTATTTTTTTTAATATTTTAACCATATTAGTTTCCATGTTTTTTAAGCCTCCTAGTAACTGATGTAATAATTCTTTCATCAATATTTTTTAATAATAAAGTAGATACCACATAAATAAGTATTGCTAATATAACTTCTATAAATAATCCTATTAAACTATCAACTATTGTATTTGCAATTAATATAAAGACTGACATCACAAAACATGAAATAATAGTTTTTCCAAAACTTTTAACATCAAATTTAATAATCATTTCTTTTCTTACAAATACATATGTAACAACAATTGAAAATACATATGAGATAAGTGTTGTTAAAGCAGCTGCATTTATTCCCATAGATGGAATTAAAATAATATTTAACACAAGATTGATAATCACAGAAGCTATTAAAATATATAATATATTTTTTGTTTTCTCATTTAATTGCCATATTTTATTTAATATAGAATTTAATCCATTTATAAATGTCCCAATACTAATAATTATTATTACTAATTTACCACTCGCATATTTTGGATCAATAATGCCCAAGTATAATTTATCAGATATTAATATTAACCCTACTACTGCTGGCAATATTATTAAATTATAATATTTAACAATGGTTTTGAATTTATCTTCTATAACTTTCTTACCACCCTTATTCCAGTCTCTTATTAACATTGGAAATATTGATAAAGTAAATGAAGAAATAAGAAGATTAATTGTATTTTCTGAAATCTTACAAGACATATCATATATACCAACTTCATAATTATTAATATACATTGATATTATGTATCTATCACAATAATGTAATATCCAACCTACTCCCCATACACCTATCATTGGTATTCCGTAATTTAGAAATTTTTTTAATATTTTTTTATCGATTCTAAATCCTCTAAATTTAATAATATATCCCAACGTAAATAATGACATAATAACAAATACAGCTTTAGACATGGCAGCAGATATAAATATTGATTCCGCTTCTAAATTTGTATATTTGACTATTATATAAAATAGAATAATTGATAATATTGATTGAACAACTGATGCCAACGCATAAACTACTGTCTTATTTGATGCCCTTAATAATTTTTCAAGTATTTCTTGCATCGACATCGTCATTGTAAAAAATACAATAAATATATAATATTTTTCTATTGGGATTGTAGGCATTAGATATTTACATAAATATAGTATTATATAACATAACATCAACATAAATATATAATAAAAAGTTATATTAGTAAAAAGCAGTATTTTTTTATCTTTATATTCATCATAATATCTAAGCGCAGACGAACCAATCCAACCTATAAATATCGATATTAAAGCAGTAACTAGACTTGCTACCAAAGAATATTCTCCATATCCAGCTGGATCAATCATACTAGAATATAGTTTTAATACTACAAGGCCAATTATACCAATTATTATCTTTGAAATAAAATATATAACTACATCCTTTTTCATTATTTATCCCCCTCATATTTTGTTATCACATTATTAAGTTCAACTTTTTTGTTACTTTTTCGTTTTGTCGATTTATCATGAAATCTATCATAATAAAAATATGATAAAAATATTTTAAAATAATTTATTCTTTCATCCCCACTATATACTTCACCAAATTTTTTGAAATAATCAGTTAATAATTCATCATATTTTCCATTAAAATAATTATTTAGCAATTTATCGTTTTCATCAAAATCATAATAACTATATATATAGAAGAAAAAATCATATAAAAAATATTTATGATCTACTAATTCATAATCTATTATGTAATATTGACCATCATATAAAATATTTCCATTCCATAAATCACCATGTTGTATAATTTCTTTGCACCTTACTTTCCTTTTAAAAAATTCTAATTTTTTTTCTTGATATTTAGGTAAACTATTTTTTATATTATCCGAATACGAATGCAATATATACTCAATAATTTTTTCTTTATCAAAATCTTTATAATTAATCCTTTTTTCAATATAAAAATTATTTTTTTCTTTAATAGTTTCTGGTGTAGCAAATATACTTGAAATTAATCTTTTTTTAGATAACATTTTTTTACAATCTTCACTATTAAAATAATAAGTCATTATTGTATTATCATTCGAAATTTTTAAAGAATTATTGGTACTTGTGGGAATCATACATATACCATTAAAAATTTTATTTTTAGAATGCACAACATATGTATCATTAAATATTAGTCTTAATATTACTTTTTTAATTATATCTTTCCAACTATTTTTATCATTTTGTGAATAATTCTTGAATATAAAATCATTCTCGATATTAGAAAATTGAGAATAATCATCGTTAAACGAATATTTTCCATCAATCAAAAAATTATCTTTATTATTAACTATATTTTTTAAACTCTTTATATTCATCATACTCACATCCTTTTATTTTATATATTTGTATATTACATAGATAACATAATATAATTTATTATTTAGTAAAGTTAATATAACCTTATCTGCCTTACTAAAAAATTTATTATTTATATTCAATTTTTGATACAATTTTAATTTATTTTTAAAAGTTTTGTAATTACTATTTTTTTCATTAAATAATACTAATTTATAATTTCTAAACACCCAGTAATCTTTCATATCTTTTGGCCCATCGATCTTATTTATTTCATCATTTAATAATTCAAGTTGTTCTTCGATATTGTTTATATATTTTCTTGAAAGTGTTCCTTCAATAATTACATTATAATATCCACAATAATCAATAAATCTTACTGACTCACAACTATTAATATAATTAAATACAAAACATGCATCTTCCCCAAAAGACATTTTTTCATTAAATCTAATTGCATTATTATCTATTATATTTTTTTTAAATAATTTTAAATATGGTGTTACTAGCAATTTTATATATTTTTTGTTTAATATATTTTTATTTATTGCTATTTTTGATATTAATAATTCATTATAACTTCCTTCTTTTGAAATACTGCTATTATTATCAGATAAATATCCACATACAACCAAATCATCATCATATTTTGCCAAATTATTAATATAATCTTTATCAACATAATCATCGGCATCTATAAAAACAATTTTATCTCCCGATGCATTTTCTACTCCTATATTTCTGGCTGCTGATACTCCACCATTTTTTTTACTTATAATTTTTACTCTTTTATCAGTTTCATACTCTTTACATATTTTTAAACTATCATCTTTCGAACCATCGTCAACTAAAATTAATTCAATATCTTTATAAGTTTGAGTTAAAATACTCTCAATACACTTTTTTAAGTATTTTTCTTTATTATATATTGGAACAACTACTGATATCATCTTATACTCCTAATAATCCTGCTAAAAACTTAATGAAATAATTGTTGGCAAATTCTGGTTCTACTACACTATCAAATCCTGAGCCAGTTATTACATATATTAACAAATAAACTATTATTAAATATAGAAGCCACAGGGCTGTAAAATAAAATCTATTTTTAGTCAATTTAGATTCTTTATTAGCAATTAAAATATAATTAAATACTAATAATCCTCTATAGATTCTTATAAAGGTTGGTTCATAATAATATAACGGTATTAATAATAATGAAATCATATTTAATTTATATATTTCTATTTCATAACTATTATCTTTTTCATTATTATTTTTAACTTTCTTGACAAATAAAGATATTAATATAAAGAACATAAAATGAAGTATCATCCAACATCCAGCATTATCAATCGAAACTTTTAAATCATAAAAATACAATTGAACCTTTCCACTTGGAAATATGTATCCAGCAATTTTGGGAATTATTGGTATGGAACAAAACGCTCCGATTAAAAATATGTATATAATCTTACGCATTTTTTTATAATCAATTTGTAATAATAACCAAAAAATCAAATAAGCAAATGCAGCTTGATGAAGTGAGCCAGCTATTAACAAACAAATAAGCGATTTAATTTTATACTTATTCTCTTTCTTAAGCATAAAAAATAATCCATAAACAGCAAAGCATGAAGCAATAAAAAATCTTTTCTGTATTATACTTTCAACCAAAGGATAAATAAGCAGAAAAGCACCAGCATATGCTTTTTTTTCAGTGCTTTTATCAATTACTCTATTTATTAAAAACAAACCAACCGTATTAATCAACATATTAAGAAAATAAAATGTTATATTTAAAGTTTTAGCTAAATAACAGATTAATATATAAAGCCATGAATTAGTTATACTTAAACCACTTAATGATGCTGATTCATAAATATTAGTGTGTACTTTATAATCAACGCCAGCATAGTTCAATGCTAGTAAAATCCAAGTCCATATTATTTCAATATAAAATATTTTTTTGGATTTAGGAAAAATTAACCCAAGTATTACAAAACAAAAAGTTATTATTAAACCAATTATTGTACTACTATTCATTATCCCTCAACTCTTTTCTTTATTTTAGTTATAAGATTTTTTCCTCTATGTCTAAAATAATGTAAATTAAAATGTTTTATTTTAACTTTTTTTATATTATTTAGTTCTTTAATATCAAAATCATCAAATGAATTTGGAATTATCTTAAAGAAATCATAATTACTTGTATTTACTTTCATCTTTCTTGCTTGCATATGTAAATACATATACTCTTCTTTTCTGCCATCTTTATAATATCTAATAAGATTCCCTTTATTAAATACAAAAAATGCACTCTGTTTTTTTTCTATTACATATTTATTTTTATTAAAATCATATCTAACAATTTTAAAGTCAGAAGATTTAGTATAAATATTGGCCTCGTGTTCATCAAAATCACATTTTTTATTATAATTTATAAATATGTCATTAATACTGCTGTGATATTCTTCATCAAAAGCCAATCCAATATTTGTTGTATATACCTTTTTATATATTTCTTCACCGTTTAGTTCTTTCATAAAAGTTTTATTATTTTCTTCAGCATTTTTAAATACTGTACAGTGTCCTAAAAAACCTATTTTATCATTATTTTTTAATACTTCATCAGTTAAAAATTTTCTGATATTTCCAAATATAACATCGTTATCACAATAACCCCAATAATCATATTTTTTTATATCTTCCTGAAATATATATCCATATGCTACTTTATAATCACACAATTTATAAGGTGTATCTAAAGTTATTTCAAAATCAAATTTACTTTGTATTCTTTCTTTTATTTGTGAAAAAGTTGTATATACTACTTTTACATTTTTAGGATATTCATATTCCGTTTTATCATCAGTATATATTAACCAATTAATTGTATCGTTATATTTACAAGAATTTAAGAAAAATTGAAAATAATTATTAAAATGCCCAAAATATGGAATTATAAATACTATTTTATTTTTCATAATTTTCACTTCCTAAACCTTTTTACTTTTTCAGCAACCACTGTCATCATATAAACCATAATTGTATTTTTATTTTTACATGATTTATAAAACAATTTCCATTTTATATCAAAATATTTAAATTCAAAATTATTATACTTATCATCATAAACTTTTTGATTTAACAATTTTTTTATTTCCTTATATTTATTAATAAATGAAAGTTTTGAATTAACTATATTTAATGTTAATAATAATTCGTTCAAACAAATTCTGTTATTAAGTGCTTCAGTATTCACTCTATCTAAATTATTCTCCTTAATATAATTTTTCATATATGAATATAACGTACTCCATTGTTCAAACAACTTTGGTTTATAGTTTCTTGTTAATGAACCATTGTTATCTTTATAGTAATGGTAATAAACATCGTCAATATAATAAGCTTTCTTTACATTTTTTAAAGCATTAATGTTATACCACACATCTTCTGTACCTATTATTTTAGTATCAGTAAACTCTGTATTTCTTATTAATTCATATTTATATAATTTTCCCCATGCTGTAGATAATTCATCTAATTTGTCTGGATTAAGCAACTCGTTTTCATATAAACCAAAAAATCTTCTATATATTTTATTAAGATATTCCTTTTCATTGAATTCCATACTTTGACCAAAAAATGAAACTTTTATCGAATTATTATCAAACTCTTTTTTATATGGAAACAATACTAAATCATAATCATTTTCATTAACTTTTTCCATACATCTTTCTATAGCATCTAAATCTAACCAATCATCCGAATCAACAAACATTACATATTCGCCCTCTACATGTTTTAATCCAAAATTCCTAGCACTAGAAAGACCACCATTCTCTTTATTTAAAAGTTTTATATTTGAATATTTATCACAATATTTTTTTATTTTAGAAATTGATGAATCTTTGCTACCATCATTTACTGCTATAATTTCATAGTTATTATAAGTTTGATTTACTAAGGTTTCAAAACATCTATCTATATACTTTTCTACATTATATATAGGTACAATTATTGACACTTTTTTCATTTATTATCACCTTTTATTTTATTTTCTTCATTATTTCAACCGTTTCATTAAAATACAAAGTATTATCTGGAATATCTTTTCTTACAATAGATCCTGCAGCGATAACGGAGTTATTGCCAATTTTTACCCCTTTTAGAACTATTGTATTTGCACCAATCCAGACATTATTTCCTATTTCAATAGGCTCAGTTATATATTCATCAATATTATTTTTATAATCGTGATCATTATCTAATAAAATAACATTATGACCCGCTTTAAAATTATTACCAATGGATATCTTACACCTAGCATTAATAGAACAACCATCATTAAAAAAACAATCGCTTCCTATTACAACTTTTGAATTATCATACAATCTAAATGAAACATTATTTCTTGCTCTAAATCCCTTTTTTATTACCAATTTAGAGCCTTTTTTTATAGAAATCTTAACACTGCTATTAAATTTAGGAATATTTTCAAATTCAATTCTATTAAAATATATAAATTTATATAAAAGACATTTTAATATTCCAAATGAACAACTTAAATAATCATATAGCATTTTATTCACTCCTTTTATATAAACCTTTATATTTACACTCTAATTTATTTTTTTCTACTTCGATATTATATCCGCATTTTGTAATATCATCTATATTCCAATTTCTGTTACTTTTTATATTTAATATTGCGTCTACCCAATTGGTAATTGGTTCATTTAACGAAAAAAATTTGATTTTATCTGTTACTTTAGCAACTTCCGGAACCTCAGTTGAAGCAACACATAACAATCCTGAACATTGTGCTTCGATAAGTACCATACCTAAACCTTCATATAAACTAGGGAATAAAAATACATCCATTGCTTGATATAGTTCGTTAACATCTTCTCTTTGTCCCAAAAATATAACCGCTTTTTCTAAGCCTATTTTTTTGACCTTTTCTTTTATTTCACCCATTAATGGGCCTTGACCAACTAACAAAAGAATAGAATTATTATTTTGTCTATGTACTTCTTGAAATATATCAATTAGAAAAGTATGGTTTTTTTGAGTCATAAATCTTCCAATATGACCTATTACCAATGTATCTTCCTCTATATTTAATTCTTTTCTTTTTAGTTTTCGCATTTTTTCATCATATTTGAATTTTTCTAGATCAATTGCGTTATTTAATAAATACACTTTTCCTTGATCATAAGCTTTATTTCCGAATAGCCATCTTCCAGCAAATTCAGTACAACAAAAATAATCTGTAGCAAAAACTTTTGAAAATGGTCTTAAAAATAGTTTAAGTAAATTCTTCTTCCATTCTTTTTTATTAGTTGTAGAATGACTATGTGCAATTCTTACTGGAACTTTAGCACACTTAGCAGCAAATAAAGAAAATACTGATAAAACATTGATATGTGAATGAACTATTTTATAATTTCCATTTTTCAATACTTTCTTTAATTTTTTATGATACTTTATTACTTTTTGATATGGTGGAATAAGAATTACTTTACCACCTAATTTTTCAATTTCTTCATATGGAATATTAGTTGAATCATCATCACAAATAAAATCAAATTGAACTTCACCATGATTAATATGACGATAATAATTCATTACAACGGCCTCAACTCCACCGCCAACCCATTTTCCAATGATTTGCGCTACTCTAATAGGTTCTTTTTTCATAATCATTCTCCTTTCCTGCAAAAAGACTATATGCGAATACCCCTCTATTACGCATATAGTCTTTTTTGTTCATTTATGGTACCCTTTTTATTTTTCTTTTTATCTTTTTTCTTTTTTATTGTTTTACGATAGCCTTTTTACTATTCTCCATTTCATAATGCTTAGCTAATTCTTCCATTTGATTATTATCAATAAATTCTTGTAATCTAGATTTCTGTAATAAGTAAACATTTCTATCATCAAATGTAGTTAAATAACATCCAACACTTTTACTAATTCCATTAGCACTATCATTATTACATCTTGTTTCCATTAAGACATACGTATAATCTTCTTTTCTTTCAGTTATATGTTGTACTTCTTCTAAGAATTTCTTACCATAACCCTTACCACGATAAGCTTTTATAATTCCCATATCTAAGAATAAAAAATTAGTATTAGCTTTTTCTGTTACCAAATTAATAAAACCAATATTATTATCATTTGCTTTTATTAACCAAGAATTCTTAGCAGTCATTAATCTATCATATCTACCACCAAATATTTCTCTAATACCTTCTTCGGTATTCATTAAACTACATAAACTAGTATTATCTTCTTGACTATTCCAATCAGTTTTTTTTAATACAATATTTTCTTTCTTCATTTTACTTTGCTCCTTTTTTTAATAATACAACTTCAAATGTTTTAATTAGTATTTTAATATCAGTCTTAATGCTCCTTGTTTGATAATAAACATTATCTAATTCACAGCGACATTTAAAACTAACATCACTTCTACCGCTTACCTGCCAAAGTCCTGTTAAACCCGGAGTCATTTTAATAATATTATTATAAGAAGAACCCATATCATCAATTTCTCTATATAGATAAGGTCTAGGTCCTACAAAACTCATATCACCAATAAGAATATTTATTAATTGTGGAATTTCATCTAACGATGTTTTTCTAATTAAATTCCCAACTTTAGTAATTCGTGGATCGTTTTTAAGTTTTTTATTAGTAAGATATTCATTTCTAATATCTTCATTTTCTTTCATTAATCTTTCAAGTTCATCTTCTGCATTTATTATCATACTTCTAAATTTATAAATATAAATAGCTTGTCCATTTAATCCAATGCGTTTTTGTTTAAAAATTGCTGGACCTTTAGAATCTAATTTAATAAGTACAGCTATTAATAGAAATAATGGACTTAATAAGATAATAGAAATAAAAGATAATATGATATCAAATACTCTTTTAATAACATTGTATATAACTTTACTTTTCGTTATTTCTATTACTTGTTCTTCTTGAAAATCCGTACTAACTCCGTTCACAACTACTCCCCCTAAAGCTTTTTAGTGCTTCATATATTAACACAAAGTAAAATAAAAAGCAACAAAAATGTTACTTTATGTCGGAATTTGTCGATAATATTTGCCTATAGTTAATAATAACTTGGTAATAAATATATTTTATATATACATACAGATAAACAAAATTACTCCAAATAATTGTCATAATAAGAAAAAAAGTGTAAAATGTATACATGGTGATGATATGAAATACTTCTTAATTGGAATAATTCAAACTTATCAAATGATTCCAGGAAGGATTCATAATCTATGCAGGTATCAGCCTACTTGTTCTGAATATATGAAACAATCTATTATCAAATATGGTACTATAAAAGGACTATATCTTGGAATTAAAAGAATTCTTCGTTGTAATCCCTTTGGTTCTAGTGGCTATGATCCTGTTCCTAATTTTAATCAAAAAGGAGAAAATAATCATGAAAAAAATTAAATATTTATTACCCATTTTATTAATTTCTATTTTAATGGTAACTGGTTGCTTTAAACGAGATAACCTAGAAGGAATAGAAATTATTACAACAACCTACCCTATTGAATTTGCTACTAATTATTTATATGGAGAACATTCTATTGTCAATTCTATCTATCCTGATGGAACAGATACTTTTACTTATAAACTTAGTGAAAAACAATTAAATGATTATAGTAAAAAGAAATTATTTATTTATAATAGAGTTACTAATGATAAAGATATAGCTGTTGAATTTTTAAAAAGAAATGCTAATATGTTAATTATTGATGCTACTTATGGAATGGAAATTACTTATGGTGAAGAAGAATTATGGTTAAATCCATCTAACTTACTTATGATGACTCAAAATATTAAAAATGGTCTACAAGAATATATGACGAATAGCTACTTAGAAAAAGAAATTGATAAAAAATATGAAGAAATAAAAGTAACGCTATCAGAGTTAGATGCTAATTTAAAATTAACTGCTGAAAATGCTAGTAGAAAAAAAATAGTAGTAAATAGTGATAGTTTAAAATATTTAGAAAAGTATGGTTTTGAAGTTATCTCTTTAGATAGTACAAATGAAGCTGTTAGTGATAAAACGATATCTAGTACAATTGATAGTATCACAAACGGTGAAGTAAAGCATATTTTCTTATTAGAAAACAATGATAACTCTGATGCAGTAAAACAAGTAATTGATAAAACAAATGTAGAAACTTATACTTTTAGAAGACTAGATAATATTAAAGAAGAAGATAGAGATGAAAATAATGATTACTTCACAATTATGAATTCTAATATTGAGTTATTAAGAAATGAATTATATTAATATTAAAAGGAAAAGCAAATGCTTTTCCTTTTAATTATTGATTTCATTAGATAACTTTTCTAAAGTAGAAGTATCAAGTCCAGTCATACGAGAAATTGTCGCAATATTTAGCTTTTCTTTTAACATATTTTTAGCTATTTCTAGTTTTTCTTGCTCAATTCCTTGCTCAATTCCCTGAGAAATTCCTTGCTCAATTCCCTGAGAAATTCCATCTTCATAAGCCATCTTTTTCTCGGTATTTTGAATTAATTTCTGATCTTCTTCATAAGTCATAAAACTTCTGAACGTTTCTTGATTATTTAAATCTG
>OGDF01000704.1_pt1 | contig 51643 bp, 39 predicted proteins | sample 1570141 | NCBI WGS metagenome assembly OGDF01 (sample SAMEA4370581, study PRJEB24528) | human gut metagenome
TGCATGTGTTAGGCACGCCGCCAGCGTTCATCCTGAGCCAGGATCAAACTCTCTATAAATCATATCATAACCGTCTCTAAAAATTTAAAAACGGATACAACCAAAATCTTAGATCGCTATCTAGCTCTCAAAAGAATTGTTTTACATCGTTTCCGATGTTAAGAACCCTTTTCTGGTGCTTATTTTGCATAAGCTACAAAACTTTATCAGTTTTGTGTTCTTACATTGTTTAATTTACAAGGTACACGCCGCTGTGCCTCTCGGCGACAGCTTGTTTATACTACCACACGCAGTTCGCTTTGTCAAGAACTTTTTTCAACTTTCTTTCGGAAGTTTGTTTTGTTCTTGGCGTTCCCCGCGAGCGCTTTGCTAATATACCACCCAAATCGACGGCTGTCAACAACTTTTTTCACATTTTCGCAAAAATTTTTTCACCCCATTTTCGGGCACTAAATATTGTGGTTTTTTCCGGTTATACTACGCAATATGCAAACCGACTTCTTTCACAGCGGCTCCAATGATGGGCCGCACCCGCGCCCGCAGCCGCAGTATGACGTGCCGCTCACGGCGGGCGAGCTGAAAAAAATATTTTCCGACTGCGACGATTTTGAGACGCGGACGGTGCGCATCGGCCTCGAGAGCCGTCTGACGGTGACCGTCTGCTGGCTCGACGGCGTAGTCTCTGCGGGCGACGTGTCCACGGACGTGCTGCGCCCGCTGACGGAGGGCGGCCGCCTGGCGGACATTACCTCCACGCGCGAGGCCGTGCACCGGATCGAACAGGGCGCGGTCTACAGCTGCTCGACGCGTACGCGCGCGAAGATGGACGACGCGGTCGGCGACCTGACCAACGGCTCGGTGGCGCTCGTGTTCGATGCGCAGCGCAAGGCCGTCACGTTCGAGGTGCGCACGTCGAATGTGCGCGCGGTGTCGGAGCCGACGATCGAAAAATCCGTCAGCGGATCGAAGGACGCCTTCGTCGAGACGCTGCGCATCAACACCTCGCTCGTGCGGCGCAAGCTGCACACCCCGGCGCTGAAGCTGCAGCAGACGGTCGTCGGCCGGCAGTCGGAGACGACGGTTGCGGTGCTGTATGTGGACGGCATTGCCGACCCGGCGCGCGTGCAGCGCATCCTCGACAAGCTCGACACCATCGACGAGCAGGCGCTGCTCGGCCGCGGCGATCTGGAGCCGTATCTGACGCAGCGGCCGCGGGCGCTGCTGCCGCAGCTGGGCCAGACGGAGCGCCCGGACAAATTCGCCGGTGCGCTGCTCGACGGCTGCGTGGGGCTGCTGGTGGACGGGCTGCCGATGGGCTACCTGCTGCCGACGACGTTCCAGCTGCTGATGCACGCGCCGGAGGACGAATCACACCACTACCTGCTGGCCTCGGCGCTGATCGTGCTGCGGTACTTTGCGCTGGCGATCTCGCTGATGTTCCCGGCGCTGTACGTGGCTGTAGCGATGTACCACCAGGAGATGATCCCGGCGAAACTGCTGCTGTCGGTCATTCAGGCCAAGCAGCAGGTGCCGTTTTCGGTGCCGACGATCATTTTGTTCATGCTCATCGCCTTCGAGCTGCTGCAGGAGGCCGGGCTGCGGCTGCCGAACTCGATCGGCCAGACGGTGTCGATCATCGGGGCGCTGCTCGTTGGCCAGTCAGCCGTGGACGCGAAGGTGGTCAGCCCGGTGGCGATCATCGTCGTAGCGCTCGCGGGTATCGCCGGCTACACGCTGCCGAATCAGGAACTGAGCAACGCCGTGCGTCTGCTGCGGCTGTGGCTGGTGCTGGCGGCGGCGCTGGCGGGATTGTTCGGTATTCTGGCGCTGCTGGGGCTCGCGATCTGGTATCTGTGCACGATCGACAGCGACGGCGTGGCGTATATGGCCCCGTTCGTGGACAGCGAACGGCCGGCGATCTTCCGCACGCTGCTGCGCCGGCCGCAGCCGGACGAAAAATTCCGCCCGCCGGAATACGGCAGCCCAAACCGCCGGCGGCAGAGATAGGGCACACCATATAATATAAGGAGGGATGGTCCATGCGGCACAGACGGGCGCTGGCGCTGCTGCTGGCAGCGGGCATGCTGTGCAGCGGGTGCAGCACCGGCGCGATCTCGAGCAATTACCGCGCGGTCGAGGATCTGGAGCTGATCCAGACGATCGGCGTAGACCGCGCGCCGGAGGGCGTGTGCCTGAGTGCGGCGACGGGCAAGGCGTGCGAGAACGAGGCGCCGAAGCGCATGACGCAGTCCGGCGTGTCGATGCTCGCAGCGCTCGACCAGCTGCAGGACCGCACGCCGAGCGCGGGGCTGTTTTACGCGCAGACGAGCTACCTGCTCCTCGGCGAAGAGGCAGCCGCCGCGGGCGGGCTCACGCCGCTGCTGGACTTCATCGCGCGCGACCCGGACATGCGCCTGAGCGCGCCGCTGTTCATCGTGCGCGGCGGCACGGCGCAGCAGGCGGTCATGGAGACGGGCGACGACAAGGCCGACGTGACGGAAGCGCTCGCCGCGCTGGAAAAGGACATCACGCTCGACGGCACGAGCCACGCCTACTCCTGCACAGACATCGCCCGCGCGCTCGCGGGCAGCGGCTGCGCCGTGGTGGGCGCCGTGGCGTGCGTGCGCACGCCGGAGAGCGAGGGCGGCAAGCTGGCGCTCGCTCCGGCGGGGTATGCGATCTTTCGCGAGGGAGACTATGTCGGCAGCATCGAGCCGGAGACGGCGCGCGGGGCCAGCATGCTCCTCGGCGTGGCCGGGCACGGCGACCTCGCCGTCACGGACCGTGACGGCAGCACCGTCATGCTCACGCTCGACTCGTGCAAGACGGACTTCCGCCCGGTGTGGGACGACGGCGGCACGCTCGCGCGCGTGGACGTGACGCTGAAGCTGCGCGCGGGCATCGCCGAGCTGCGCGTGCCGCGCCGGATCACGGTGCGGGAATATCAGGACGAGCTCAACGCGGCACTCGCCGCCCTCGTGACCGGCTGGGCGGAGGACGTGATCGCCGCGTCGCAGGCGCTGGGCGCGGACTTTCTCGGCGTGGGGCAGGCGCTCGCCATCGGCGGCGGGCGCAGATGGGCTGCCATCCGCGACGACTGGCCGGCCGTGTGGCAGAGCGTGCCGGTGCGCGTGACGGTCAGTACCGACGTGGGGCGGACGTTTGACCTGCGCGACGGCATCGACACATCGGGAGGCGGAACATGACGGGACTTCAACTCACGCGGCGGCAGTACTACGCGCTGTGCACGATGGTGCTGCTCTCTCCGCTGCTGCATCTCGTGCCGCGCAAGACGACCGCAGAGGCCGGCTGCGGCGGCTGGCTGTGTGCGCTGGCGGCACTGGTGCCGCTGCTGCTGTTCGCGTGGATGCTTGAGGGCATTCTGCACCGCGGGCGGCCGGGCGAGGGCATCGGCGAGATCACGCTGCGCGCACTCGGCCCGGTCGCGGGGCGCGTGCTGCTGGGCGTCTACGCGCTGTGGTTTCTGCTCTACAGCGCGTTTGCGCTGCGCATCGGGGCAGAGCGGTTCATCGAGACAGTGTTCCCGCTGAGCCGGCCGTGGCCGTTCGTGGTGACGATCTTGGCCATGGCGGTCTGCGGCGCGCTCGGGAGCACGAAGGCGCTTTTCCGCGCCTCGGAAATCTTTCTGCCGCTGCTGATGCTCGTGCTGGCGCTGGTGCTGGTGTTCGCGGTACCGGGGCTGGACGTGAAAAATCTGCTGCCCGTAACGGTGCAGGAGCTCCCCGGCGTTGCGCGCAGCGGGCTGACGGTGTTCGGCATCGGGGCGGCGGTGCTGTTTTTCGGCGCGTTCACCGGCGGGCGCACGCCGCCCGCCCCCGGGCGGGGACGCGCGGCCGTGTGGTGGTGCGTGCGCATCTGCGTGCTCGTGACGCTGCTGAGCGCGTTCACGATCGACATTCTCGGCGCGGAGCTGACGGCCAAGCTCAACCACCCGTTTTTCACCATGCTGCGCAACGTGAGCCTGTTTCACGCGGTCGAGCGCTTCGGCGCGCTCGTGATCGGGCTGTGGGTGCTGCCGGACTTTGTACTCGTGTCGATGCTGCTGACGCTGGCAGTCAACTGTCTGCGCGCGGCGGGAACGCACGACGGGCGGCTGTTCGCGCAGAAGAACCCGCCCGCGCTCGTGCTCCTGTGCGCAGCGGCAGCCGGGGCGGGCGCGCTGTTTCTGGCGCAGAACGCGTTTGAGACCGACGCGCTGCAGACAAACATCGTGCCGATCGTGAACATCGTCCTGCTGGGCATCGGAACGGTCGGGATGTATCTGGTCGGCCGGGCGCGCGGGAAAATTTAAGTGCAAAACCGTCCTGTCGGAAAAACCATGGGTTTTCCCGACAAAAGGCTTGCCGCCTGCGGGCGGCAAACTCTGCGAGGCTTCTTGACACAAGAAACCACCCCGCCGGAGACCCGGCAGGGCGGTCGCTATATATCTATATGTATTGTGCGCTCACGGGGCGAGGCGGTCGCGCCAGCGGGCGGTGAGCCGCTCGAGCTCCTCGGCGAAAGCGCTCAGCCCCTTGTTCGGGCAGCCGGCGCAGCGGCGCACGAGGGCCGAGAGCTCGCCGAGCGCGCGCTGCAGCCGCGCGTAAGCCGGACTCTCGCGGCGCTTGCCGGCAGCGGCCGCCTGCCGCGCCTCGTCATGATGGATGGGCCGCGGCGGGGCTACATACGTATAGGCCCCCGCGGTGAGGTCAAACTCGCTGCCGCTGTAGGGCGCGTCCGCGTCATAGCCATACTCATCGCGCAGGCAGGCGGCGAACGCCGTGCAGGCATCGTCGTCACCGTGGTTGACGAACACGTGCGCAGGCTTTTGCTCCATGGCGTTGATCCAGTCCAGCAGCCCCTGCTTATCCGCATGGCCGCTCACGCCTGGCAGGACGGTGATCTCCGCGTGCACGGCGATCTCGTCGCCGAAGATCTTCACGCTCTCGGCGCCGTCGTGCAGCTTGCGGCCGAGCGTGCCGACCGCCTGATAGCCCACAAACAGCACCGTGCACTCCGGCCGCCAGAGGTTATACTTCAGATGGTGACGGATGCGGCCGGCGTCACACATGCCGCTCGAGGAGAGGATGACCTTGGGCGTCTTGTCGGTGTTGAGCGCCATGGAGTCCTCTTTCGTGACGGCGGTGTGCAGGTCGTCAAAATACAGCGGGTTGACGCCGCTGCGGATGAGCGCGCAGGCCTCGTCGTCAAGAAAGCTCGTGTCCGTCTGCAGGAAAACGCGCGTGGCCTCGTTGGCGAGCGGGCTGTCCACATACACGGGGAAGTGCGGGTGGCCGTGCACCATGCCGGCGTCCTTGATCTGGCGGATGAAATACAGCAGCTCCTGCGTGCGGCCGACGGCGAACGACGGGATGACGACGTTGCCGCCGCGGTCGAGCGTGCGCTGGATGCAGTCCGCGAGCGCGGCCAGATAATCCACGCGCGGGCCGTGACTGCGGTCGCCGTAGGTCGACTCGATGAGCACGTAGTCCGCGCCCGAGACGGTCTGCGGGTCGCGGATGATGGGCTGGTCGGTGTTGCCGATGTCGCCGGAAAAGACAATCTTCTTTTCCGCGCCGCCCTCGGTGAGCCACGCCTCGATGCACGCGCTGCCGAGCAGGTGGCCGACATCCGTGAAGCGGATGATGATGTTCTCGCCGACCTGGATGCGCTTGCCGTAGCCGCACGGGCGCAGCAGGCGCAGCACGCCCTCCACGTCCTCGAGCGTATACAGCGGCTCGGGTGCCGGCTGGCCGGCGCGGGCGGCCTTGCGCCCCTTCCACTCGGCCTCGGACATCTGGATGTGCGCCGCGTCGCGCAGCATGATGCCGCACAGGTCGCACGTCGCCTCCGTGGCGTAGACCGTGCCGCGGAAGCCCTGCTTATACAGCAGCGGCAGGTGGCCGGTGTGGTCCATGTGCGCGTGCGTGACGAGCACAAACTCGATCTGCGCCGCCGGGACGGGGATGGCGATGTTCTCAAACAGGTCCCGCCCCTGCTCCATGCCGCAGTCGATCAGGCCGTAGTGCCCGCCGATCTCAAGCAGAGTGCAGCTGCCGGTCACCTCGTGGTCGGCGCGGATAAATGTCAGCTTCATGGGCTCGCTCCCTTCTGGTTTTCTTTCCCTGATTTTAACACAAGCGCGTGCCGAGCGCAACCGCGGCGCGAAAAGTTCACAAATAGCGCCATACCCCGGCGGGGTTCTTCGTCCCGCCGGGGTATGGCATTGCTTATTCACTTTCGAGCCGCAGCAGGGCCTCGCGGTACTGCACCGTGACCTTGTCGCTCCAGCCGCACCAGTAGTCGATCGCCTCCGATGCGTGCCCACTTGTCAGCCCGTCGAGCACCGTGCGGTACGTCCTGCACAGCTCGCGCATGTCCAGCGTGTACGCCACGATGTAATACGTCACGTGCGCAAGCTCGCGCGACGAGCGCAGCAGGACACGGAAGATCATGTTGTCCGACTCGGCAAACATGCACACCAGAAAGTGATTGACCAGGTCCAGAAATTCCGGCTTGTCCTTCTCGCCGTCCGGTGCGTAGGCGATGGCCTCCATCCGCTCGAGCAGCCCGTACAGGTGCCGCATCTGCTCCGTTTTGGGGTTGCGGCCCATCCAGCGGAACCAGCCGAGCGCGACCATTTCGCGCAGCTCCAGAAACGCATCCACCAGTTCCGGCTGCGGCTTGCCGCCGTGCGTCATGATGGCGGCCAGCGTCTCCAGATTTACCTGCTCCCAGTAGGGCGCGACATAGGTCGCGTGCCGGGGCACGACCCGCAAAAAGCCCAGCCGCTCCAGCTCCTGCAGACCGAGGTGCACGTTCGTCTTGCGCAGACCGTACTGCTCGGCCAGTTCACTCTCCGTCGGCAGCCGGTCGCCCGGTTTGCGCTGCCCGCTGAGGATTTCCTTGAGCATCCGGTCAAGAAACCGCTCGCGTTCCGATCTGTTTTCCGTTTCCTTCTCTTTCGTCATGTTCTCTTTTCCCCCCGAGACCTCCTGTAGATGCACGCATTGTATTGCATTTTCCGCCCGGTGTAAAGAGAAAATAACAAGATTTTTAAGATTTTCCCATCACTGTACAACAAACGGGACTCTCCGGCATCGGAGCGTCCCGTTTCTTTGAAATACCTAGATTTTTAACAATCACGGGCAGGCTGCAAAGCCGACGGCCAGCAGCACCTGCGCGAGGATGTACGTGAGCATGATGACGAAGTTCTGCTTCGTGGGCTCGGCCTTCTTGACAAAGAGCATGTCGCACAGCACGCCGTCGGACGCGAGGAAGAACGTCGCCCCGAAAAACGCCACGAGCTTGCCCCACCAGAACGCCGTCAGCAGCGGCAGGATGAGGCTCACGCTCAGCACGCAGAGCATGAGCATATATGCCAGCGACAGCGGACGCAGCGCGCGCGGAATGTTTCTGCGGCTGTTGGCGTACACAAACGCGGCACCGGCGGCGTAGACCGCGCTGATCACGACGATCCAGACCCAGCCGACGCGAATGGTATAGTGCGTGTAGATAAAAATCAGGTAGCACACGTGACCCAGGAAGAACGAGGACGTGCCGAGGACAAAGAACTTTTTCTTGAGCGGCCAGAGCAGAAACAGATCGCCCAGGCAGCCAAACAGCAGACCGGCGACCACCCAAAGCGACGGCATGCGGGCAAAGGCGAGGTAGGCCAACGCGACGACCGGCATCAGCGCGACCTTGGTCGGCTTGCGCAGGTCATCATCGCCGCGCCAGCAGCTGATGAGGTGCACGATGGCGAGCACCGCCAGGAACACCGGAAACACCCATTTTAATACGATCATCTTATCCCATCCTATCTCCAATCGGAATGTTTTCGGAATCCGTGCAAGTTTACATCTCGTTCATTGACACGGTATTCCGATGCAATTATAATAGATTTGGAACTTTATCGTCAATGACTATTGGCAATATTTTAATATTTAATATGCTTGAAGGTGTCCGTTCGTGCTTTATTACCTGCTGTGGATTCCCGCCGTGCTCAGCACAGCGTGGATTTATTTTTTGTCCCCGGCGCTGAGCTGCTGGTGGCTGCTGCCGGTTTTAATCGGCTGCTTCGTGGCAGCGAACCTCGTGTACGTGCTGCTGATGTTTGTCTGCACGTGGTTTGCCGGCCCGAACAAAATGTATACGCACATCAGCCCGTTTTATCACGCGCTGACCATGGCGCTCGACGGGTGGATCCTCGCGCTCTGCCGCGTGAAGATCCACGTGGAGGGGCTCGAGAAGGTGCCGACGGACACGGAATATCTGTTCGTGAGCAACCACCGCTCGAACTTTGACCCCATGGTGCAGTGGTGGGTGCTGCGGCGCTGGCGGCTGGCGTTCGTGTCCAAGCCGTCGAACATGCGCAAGTTCGTCATCGGCCCGTTCGTGCGCCGGTGCTGCTTTCTGCCGATCGACCGCGAGAACGCGCGCAATGCCCTGACCACGATCAACGCCGCGGCCGACCTCATCCGCGCGCACGAGTGCTCGTTTGCCATCTATCCCGAGGGCACGCGCAGCAAAAGCGGCGAGCTGCTGCCCTGGCACGCCGGCTCACTCAAGATCGCGCAGAAGGCCAATGTGCCCATCGTCGTTGCGACGATCGAGGGCACGGAGCGCATCGCGCACAACGTCCCCTGGCGGCGCACGCACGTGTACCTGCGCATCCGCGAGATCATCCCGGCCGAGACCGTCAAGGCCACGAAAACGACCGACCTCACCGAAGGCATCCGGAGCAAAATGCTCGCCGAGCTGGGCAAATAATCCTGAATAATCAAGCATTTTCCTCGTCCGCGCACTTGCGGGCGAGGATTTTTTATACAGGTGAGATAATGTGTCACATTTTTATCAGAAATGTTGAAATTTGTCGAAATACGTCCTATAATACAGGCTGTCCTCAAAGACCACAGACAGGAGGTTTTTTGCAATGACAACCCACAAAAACATAACACGGATCCTTGCGGTCCTGTTGGCCGTACTGCTGTTCGGCCAGCTCGCCGCGTTCCAGATCCCGGCCTTTGCCGCGGACGTCGTGCCGGACGTGCACGACGGCGCGGCCTACATCCCCGACGACGCGGACGTCAATGACCTGCTCAGCCAGACGCTGCTGAGCAACTACAGCGACGTCGGCACGCAGGAATGGGAGTACAAAGCGACCAGCACGCTGTCCGGCGGCGCGACCAAATGGGTGCCCGTGACCGGCACCACCGCCGGCATCATCCCCGCGCTCACGGCGGGCAAGGCGGGCTTCCCCGCGCTGGATGTGCTCGGCGTGAGCTATCCCGCGCTGGACAGCCAGTCTCCCGCGCAGGACTACGCCGTGCGCCTGAAGGGCACGACGGAGGTCTACACGTTCACGAAGCTGGCGCAGCCCGTGGATGCGGACACGGATACCCCGGCCGATACGCCGGCGCAGACCCCGGACACCACCCCGGCTGACACGCCGGAGGAACCGGCCGATGTGCCGGAGACTGCGGGCAAGACCTATCAGGTCAACATCCCCTACACGGCGAACGGCGCCATCGACTTCGATGCGCTGCGCGCCGCCATCGTCGCCGCCGTGCTGCCCGATGCGGACGCCGCGTCCGTGACCGTGACCTATGAGGCCAAGGCGAAGATTTCATCGAAAATCACCGCCTATGTACCGCTCGAGGGCGGCTGGGAAAAGGTCAAAATTCTTCCGTATGAATTCCCGGCCATCGGCGTAGGCACCTATCAGGTGAAGCTCACTGCGGGCGGCACCGACACGATCGTCACCGTGACGCTGACCGACGCGCGCGCGGACGCAAAGATCGTGCTCAAGGAGGGCGTGTCCGTCACCTACACGAAGGACGCCGCCGCCATGCGCACGCAGATCCTCGACAAGCTCATCGACTGGTCGCAGACCTCCGTGAGCAAGGAGGCCGCTGCCCAGAGTATGGTCATCAAGTACTACGGCACCGGCTACAGCAAGGAAGTGCTCGGCATGTCGGCTCCGCACGACGACTGGTATCCGATCGAGGGCGGCAGCGTCACCATCTACACCGCGCCGAGCATCGGCGCCGGCGAAAACCAGAAGATCCGCGCGAGCTTCCCGACCACGGCGGACTACCACGGCTGTGACGCAGCCGAGGGCACGCTCACGGTCGACAAGGCCAATGTGCGCGTCAAGGTGCAGGCGGCCGCCATCTCCGCCGGTGAGACCCTGACCACGCAGCAGTATGTGACCACGAACCCGGAGGACACCTTCAGCATCTTCAAGGTCTACAGCGGCGTGACGAGCGGCCTGTCCGGCATCGTCTACGTGCAGCTCCCGGAGAGTATGGTATCCGAGACAGCGCTGAAAGTGCTCGACCCGATCTTCAAGCTCGCCACCGGCAAGCCGCTCACAAAAGCGCTGCAGGACGGCACAACCGTCGGCGAACTGCGTGCATTCCTGAAGGACAATCAAAAACTGCTGGATGGCGCGGCCGATTTTCTGAAGCTCATCGGCGTGGATATCACTGCGTTTACGAAGCTGGTCGACACTCTCAACAGCCTGCCCAGCGTGTTTGACAGCACGCGCGTGGCCTTCGGCTCGCCGAACCGCGCGGGCATGTACCTCGTGACGGCCATCGCCTCGAACCCGAATTACAATCCCGGCGTCGGCACCGGCGTGCTCGTCGTGAAGATGCACACCTCCGGCGCGAGCCTGAGCTGGAACAACAGCGAGACGACCTATGCCGCCAGCGCGCTCAAGGCCGATACCCTCAATGCCACGCTCATGCGCGGTGACAGCGCCGCCGACAATCAGGACGGCGTGCACTACCGCTACATCGGCTTCACGGCCGCGCACAAGCTCTATGTCAGCAGCAAGGCGCCCACCGAGGCCGGCACCTACCGCCAGACCGCCTATATCTTCGGCGGCAACGACATGGCAAAGTCCATCTCCCGCACCGTAACGATCACGGCGGATTAAAACCCAGCAAACTGCAAAAAAGCTCCCGGAGCACGCTCCGGGAGCTTTTTGTTCTGGATAGGGACTCAGTGGCTGTCGGCCATGCGGTAGCCGACGCCGACCTCCGTGAAGATATACTGCGGCTCGACCGGGTTCGGCTCGATCTTGCGGCGGATGTTCGCCATGTGCACGCGCAGAAGCTTGTTGTCCCCGCCGACGCCGGGGCCCCAGAGCTCCTTCATCATGGACTTGTAGGTGAGCACCTACCCGGCGTGCCGGCCGAGCAGCGCCACGATCTTGTACTCGTTCGGCGTCAGGTGCGTGTCCTCGCCAGCGAGAAAGACGCGGTGCTTGTTGTAGTCGATGCACAGGTCGCCGACGCGGTATTCCCCCGTCATGGCCAGACCGTCGCTTGTGCCGTCGGTGCGCGTGTGGCGCAGCGCCGTGCGGATGCGCGCAAGCAGCTCCACCGTGCCGAAGGGCTTGGTCAGGTAATCGTCTGCGCCCATGTCGAGCGCGGCCGCCTTGTCGATCTCCGCGCTGCGGGCCGAGATGATGATGATCGGCATCCGGCTCCAGGTGCGCACGGAGCGGATGATCTCGCTGCCGTCCATATCCGGCAGGCCGAGATCCAGCAGCAGCACATCCGGGCAGTGCGAGGCGATCATCTCCAGCGCGGTCTTACCGTCAGGCGCCAGCAGGATATCATATCCGTGCGAGCGCAGCGCCGCCTGCAGATATTTGCTGATGCCGGGATCGTCCTCGACGATGATGATTTTATCACGGATCATGTGTTCGATTCCTCCTCCGCCGGCAGCCAGAAGCGGAACTCCGCGCCGCCGTCGATCTTGTTTCTTGCATAAATCTCACCGCCGTGCGCGCGCACGATCGCGCGGCAGACGCTCAGTCCGATGCCCATATGGCGGCTGCGGTCGGACGCCTCCACCGCGCCGAGCGGCAGATAGCCGTCAAAGAGCACACCGAGCAGCTGCGGCGGGATGCCGTCGCCGTTATCGGCCACGGTCAGCCAGATGCGGCGGGCATCTTTGCGGATCTCGATGAAGATCTCCGTCGCCGACGGGCTGTGCTTGGCGACGTTCTCCAGCAGGTTGAGCAGCACCTGCTCGATGAGCGTGGCGTCCATCGGCACGAGCAGGATCTCCTCCGGCTTCGAGACCATGATGGGGATATCGGTCTTGCAATTTTTGCGAAAGCGCCGGATCGCACTGCCGACGATCTCCTCGACGACCTCGTCCGATTTCTCAATCACGACGCCTTCATCGCAAAAGCGCGTAACGGACAGAATGTTCTCCGACAGGTGCAGCAGCCACTGCGCGTTCTGGTGGATCTCCTCGACCATGCCGCGCCCCTCGTCCGTGAGCACCTCGTTTTCCTCCACGGTCGCGCTCAGGCCCATGATGGCCGTCAGCGGCGTGCGGATATCGTGCGACACGCTGCGCAGGAGATTGGCGCGCATGCGGTCCCGTTCCGCCTCGTAGCGCAGCTGCTCCTGCCGCTTGATCTGCGTCGTGAGCGTGCTCACGAGAATGCTCACGACCAGCATGACCGCAAATGTCAGCGGGTAGCCGTCGATCGACATGTTGAATTCGTGAAACGGGTAAGTAAACAGATAGTTCACGCTCACCACACCGACGGCCGACGCCAGAATACCGGGCCAGTACCCGGTTGTAAAGCGCGAGACGAGCACCACCGCCAGAATGAACACGGAGGTGGCAAACGGGTTGTTGTCGTCATAGCAGGCAGACAGCAGCTCGCACACGCCGACGGCGCAGCCCATGATGAAAATGAACATGATCGTATCGCGCAACCACTGCGGCATGCGCTTCCATGCTTTCTGCATAAGCACCCCTCTTTCCGAACAGCCGTCCCGGCTCCACCGTCAGCATAGCACATTGTCTGTCCAAACGCGACGGTCTTTGCAGCCTCAGGCGCATTCTTTTCCGCCTTCTTAACGGCTGTGCAGCGTTTGGGCCGCTGTTTTCCGGAAACTTAGCGCATAGATTCCTTATAATGAAGTATCTTCACAGATCCCGTCCGGCCCCCGGCCGGGACAACGGGGAAAGGAGGCAGTCACATGATCTTTGCAGCAGTTGGCGGCGGCATGATCATTACCTGCGGCGCGTTTGTGTGGTACATCCTCAAGCGCTGATGCGTGCTACCGCGTCGAGGGAGAAAAAACGGAAAACATAAGTGATGTATCCAGATCTATCACGACAAAGGCCAGCCGGAAGCGGTTTCCGGCTGGCCTTTGTCCTATTTTTTCAGCGAACGATCGCCTTCGTGCACAGCCAGTCGCACCAGTCAAGGTCATACTTGGCGTAGACATGGGTGCTGTCGCCGCTGGCATCGGCACGCAGATTGCCGTTTTCGTCGTCGAAGAGCTCGTTGATGTCGATGTAGAAGATCGTCTTGCCGTCGGCGAGGGCGGCGAGCTTTTCATTGAGCTTGTCAATGCGGGGGTTATTGAACGTTGCGTCCGTGCTCGAGCGCGAGGGGCCAACGTGCAGGTTCGCCTCGACGAAGATGATGGCGTCCGGCTGCGCGGCGCGCACGGTGTCGATGAGCGAGGAGAACTTGGCCGTGATGTCGTCGAGGTCGTTGCCGAGCTCGTTGATGCCGAGCATGATGTAGACCTTGCCGAACGTCTTCTGACTCAGCAGCTGCGGCAGTGTGACGGTGCCGACATTTTTCACGGCGATGGCCTTCGTCTGTGCGACGTAGACATTCAGGCCGACGTCGGCAAAATACGTCGCGTTTTTCAGGCTGCCGTATTCGGCGATGCCGACGGTGCGCGAGTCGCCGATGAAAAGCGCGTCGTCGAAATACGAGGCATCCACGGTCGTGAACTGAAGCGGCGTCGGCTCCGGCGTGGGCGTCGGCTCGGCGGTCTCCTCCGGCGCCGCCGTGACGGCCGCGGCCGGCTGCTTGCCGACACTGCTGCGGTCGATCAGGCCGCGGATGAGAAACGGCGCCGCCGCGATGGCGGCTACCAGCAGCAGGATGAGGAAATGTTGCGGTTTGATGCGTTTCATACGTCAGCGCTCCTTAGAATCGGAAGTACATAAAGGGGTCGTTCATGCCCTTGCTCAGGCAGAACAGGCACAGCCAGAACAGCACGGCCAGAATGACCGCCCCGGCCCACGTGCCCTTGAGCCGGCGGTACACATACGCCGGCAGCGACGTCGAGCACACGAGGCCCAGCACGAGGAACACCCCATAGGTCTTACCATACTTGAGAAAATCGAGCGGGTAGGCCGCCGCGTGCGAAAACAGCGGCAGCAGCCGGCCGAAATACGCGCCGAGCTGCCCGAGGTCCGACACGGAGAACACCGCCCACGACAGCGGGATGAGCACGAGCATGTACAGGTGCCCGAGCACCGGCCAGCGGTCGAGATATTTCTTGAGCCAGAGCTTTTCGACCGTGAGGATTCCAAACAGGCCGAGGCCCCAGAGCAGGAAGTTCAGGTGCGCGCCGTGCCAGAGCCCGGTCGCGACCCAGACGACCAGCAGGTTAAAAATCATGCGCCCGCGGCTGCAGCGGCTGCCGCCGAGCGGGAAATACAGATACTCACGGAACCACGTGCCCAGTGTGATGTGCCACCGGCGCCAGAACTCTGTCATGCTCAGCGCGAGGTACGGACAGCGGAAGTTCTCCGGCAGGTGGAAGCCGAGCATCCGGCCGATGCCGATGGCCATGAGCGAATAGCCCCAGAAGTCAAAATAGAGCTGGAACGAGTACGCGAACGCGGCCATCCACGCCAGCGGCGTCGAGAGGCTCTCAAAACCGATCGTGGTCACATCGCTCCAGAGGCCGCCGAGCTGGTTGGCGAGCAGGATCTTGAGCGCCATGCCGAACACGAACAGCTTCAGCCCGTCCACCGCCTGCCGCAGCGACACATCGCGTGCGCCGAACTCCGGCTGCAGCTGCGCATAGCTCGCGATCGGGCCGGAGACGAGCTTCGGGAACATGGTCAGGTATGTGCCGAACGTAAGCAGTGAGCGCTCCGGCGCGACGGTGCCGCGGTAGACATCGATGAGATAGCCGCCGGCGGAAAACGTATAAAAGCTGATGCCGACCGGCAGCGCCCAGCCCAGCAGCGGCACGGCCGCCTTGCCGCCGGACACCCAGCCGAGCACGCCGTTGACGCCGGTGAGCAGGAAATTGAGATATTTAAATAGGAACAGCCACAGGAAATTGTAGCACAGGCCCACGATGAGCCACAGCTTTGCGCGCGGCTTGTCGCGCGTGATGGCAAGCCCCAGCCCGTAGTTGACCAGCACAGATGCGGCCAGCAGCGCAAAGTACGCCCACTGACCGTCCAGCCCGATGATATAAAACACACAGCTCCCCACCAGCAGCACGGCATTGCGCGCGCCGGCCGGGCGCGACGGTGTCAGATAATACACCAGCAGAAATGCCGGAAAGAAGCAAAACAAAAACGACAGGCTGCTGAAAACCACGGACCCTATCCTCCTGAACCCTCGACGAACCCGCAAAAACAAAAAATTTCGCATGAAAAGGGTAGCATAAATTTCGGCATTTGTGTGCATTTTCCGACAAAAAAACTGCACAAACTTTCCGCCCGTTATTTGGTGGTTTTCGTGGGTACTGCTGCACGGGCGGAAACGCGCGGCAGAAAAAGAAAAATCTCCGGCGCTGTGCGTTTCAGCGCCGGAGATGCTTCTCTTTTCTCAATTTCCGATGGGCCGGGATGTCTGCGTGTCAGCTCAGGAGCACTTCGTCGGACTCGACCTGCGTGCCCGCCACCTCGGCGAACTTTTCGAGCAGGTCCTGCTTCGTGAGCTTCTTTTTCTCCTCACCGGAAATGTCAAGGATGATGTGTCCCTCGTTCATCATGATCAGACGGTTGCCGTGCACAATGGCGTCTTTCATGTTGTGGGTGATCATCATGGCAGTGAGCTGGTTTTCGCGCACGATGCGGTCCGAGAGCTCGAGCACCTTGGCCGCCGTCGCGGGGTCGAGTGCCGCGGTGTGCTCGTCGAGCAAGAGCAGCTTCGGCTTCTGCAGGGAGGCCATGAGCAGCGTCAGCGCCTGGCGCTGGCCGCCGGAGAGCAGGCCGACCTTCGCCGTCATGCGGTCCTCAAGGCCGAGACCGAAGCTCTTGAGCTTCTCATGATATTCCTCGCGCTCCGCCTTCGTGACGCCCCAGCGCAGCGTGCGCTTCTTGCCGCGGCGCGCGGCGAGGGCGAGGTTCTCCTCGATCTGCATGTTCGCGGCCGTGCCCATCATGGGGTCCTGGAACACGCGGCCGATGTACTGTGCGCGGCGGTACTCCGGCATGGCGGTCACGTCCACGCCGTCGAGGATGATGCGCCCGTCGTCCACCGGCCAGACGCCCGCAACGGCGTTGAGCATGGTGGATTTGCCGGCGCCGTTGCCGCCGATGACGGTCACGAAATCGCCCGGATTCAGGTGCAGGGACAATCCGTCGAGCGCCCGCTTTTCATTGATGGTGCCGGGGTTGAAGGTCTTGGAGATATGGTCTAATGTCAGCATATCACTTGCCTCCCTTCTTCAGGCGGTGGAACGAGCTCTTGGCCTGCCCCTTGAGATACGGTACGGCCAGGAACGCCGCCACGATCACGGCGGTGAAGAGCTTGAGGTCGTTCGGGTCGAGCTTGAGCCAGAGGATGAGCACCATGACGAGGTAATACACGATGCCGCCGAGGATGACAAAGCTCAGACGCACGGAGAAGTTGCAGCCCTTGCGGAAGAACGCGTCGCACAGCACCTCGCCGATGATGACGGCGGCCAGGCCGATGACGATGGCGCCGCGGCCCATGTTGATATCGGCAAAGCCCTGGTACTGCGCCATCAGGCCGCCGGAGAGCGCGACCATGCCGTTCGAGAGCGACAGGCCGAGCACCTTCATGGCATTGATGTTGATGCCCTGCGCGCGGCTCATCGACGGGTTGGCGCCCGTGGCGCGGATGGCGCTGCCCTGCTCGGTGCCGAAGTACCAGTAGAGGAGCGCGATGAGCACGGCCGCGAGCAGCAGGCCCTTCCAGATCGCGCCGGGCACGCTGCGCAGCGTCAGAAACAGGCTGTACTTATCCGGGTTGACCGGGGTGTTGGCCTTCATGCTCATGATGCGCAGGTTGATCGAGTAGAGCGCGAACTGCGTCAGGATACCGGCGAGGATGGCCGGAATGCCGAGCTTCGTGTGCAGCAGGCCGGTCACGAGACCCGCGAGCAGACCCGCGACCACGGCGGCCAGCAGCGCCGCCCACGCCGGCCAGCCGGCGATGATGAGCATGACCGTCACGGCGCCGCCGGTGGTGAACGACCCGTCGACCGTCAGATCGGCGACGTCGAGCAGGCGGAACGTGATGTACACGCCCAGGGCCATGATGCCCCAGATGATGCCCTGGGCGACGCCGCCGGGCAGACGCGAAACCAGATTCGGCAGGCTCAGGGACGCAAGAACCAGTGAATTCATAAAATTACCTCATCGTGTAGAGTATCCCTGCCGCAGAAACTGCGGCAGGGAGCCGGGAATTTGTTCGAATGATCAGCCGATGGCCGCGTAGTCGCTCGGGATGGTGAGGTTGTAGGCAGTCGCCATCTCGGGATTGTACTTCTTGACCGGGTTCGGGTAGTACTCGATGGCCATGGTGGAGATGTCGGCCTCGCCCTTGAGGATCTTCACGGCCATCTCGCCGGTGGTGCGGCCGAGCTCGTAGTAGTCGATGGACAGCGTCGCAACGCCGCAGCCCTTGCAGATGCCCTCCTCGCCGGCGACGATGGGCTTCGTGGCAGCGCCCTTGATGGCCTCGGCGCAGGAGGCGGCGGTGTTGTCGGTCGGGACGTAGAGGACGTCGTTGGCGTCGCTCGCCGTGCCGGTGACGGAGACGACGTCGTTCGTATCGGCGAAGGTGTAGATGGTGACGGTGCAGCCGGCCTTTTCAAGCGCGGCCTTGACGACGTCCGCCTGGTAGACGGAGTTCGGCTCGCCGGAGCAGTAGATGATGCCGACGTTCTTGGCATCCGGGAACAGCTCCGTGATCATGGCCGCCTGCTGATCGAGCGGTGCGAGGTCGGACGTGCCGGAGATGTTACCGCCGACCGTGCCGGAGAAGTTGTCGATGCCGAGCGCAACGCCGTACTCCGTGACGGCCGTGCCGAGGATCGGAATGTCCTTCGTGGCGGCGGCCGCAGCCTGCAGCGCGCCGGTCGCGTTGGCAAGGATCAGATCCACGCCGCTGGACACAAAGCCGTTGCAGATGGTGGCGCAGGTGGCGCTGTCACCGGCGGCGTTCTGCTCGTCGAAGGTGACGTTCTCGGCGCCGAGCGCGTCGGTGATGGCGTCGCGGAAGCCCTTGGTGGCCGCGTCGAGCGCGTCGTGCTGCACAAGCTGGCAGATGCCGACGGTGTAGTGCTTATTCTCGGCCTTGTCGCCGCTGCCGCCGCAGGCAGCCAGAGAGAGGACCATGACCACGGCGCAGAGCAGAGCAGTGATTTTCTTGATGTTCATGTGTTTTCTCCTCCTAAATGTAAGTTCCGGCAAAGAAAAAAGCCACACAGTCGTCTGTGCAGCCTTGTCAAAACCGGATCGGGAAGTCTCAGATGGTTCTGGTATGATCGCAGCACAAACGACTATTACCCTCGATAAAGTAATAGTAGGAATATGCGCTTGCAAATCGGACCAGACGCATGTTTGCGGCCTCCTGTACTGAAGATGTGCCTACTTTAGCGCTTTTAGCCGATGAAGTCAAGCCCGTTTTCAGAATTTTTTTACTTTTGGCATTTGTGCACAATTCTTTTGGGGCGCGCCTGTGCATTTCCGTCATTTTACGCCGCCGTGCCGCGGCATTGACGCTCCCGGGCAGGTGTGCTATATTAAACAATAGTATATTTGAGTATATTTGCTTTCGAAGGAGGCGCGCCATGAAGACACCGCAGCAGCTGCTGCAGCAGACGCTGGAAGTGGGCGCGTGTCTGCTGCCGGACGCAGCATCCGGCGGCCGCACACCGTACCCGACCGTGTTCGTGCACGGCCTGTTGGGCTGGGGCGCGCGCGACGCGCTCTACCGCGCGGTGCCCTACTGGGGGCTCGCGGCGGGCGACGTGCTGGGTTATCTCAACGCCTGCGGGTATGACTGCCGCGCCGCCTCTGTGGGCATCATCTCGAGCGCGTGGGACCGCGCGTGCGAGCTCTATGCCGAGCTCACCGGCGGCACCGCCGACTACGGCATCGCGCACGCGCAGCACTTCGGCCACGCGCGCTTCGGCACGGCGTATCCGGCCCCGCTCGTGCCCGATTGGGGTGCGGACAGGCCCATCGACCTCGTGGGCCACAGCTTCGGCGGCGCGACGGCGCGGCTGCTCCTACAGCTGCTTGCAGACGGCAGCCCGGAGGAGGTGCAGGCGGCCGAGGCCGCGGGTGAGGCGCCCTCGCCGCTGTTCACCGGCGGCAAGGCGGGCTGGGTGCACGCGCTGGTTGCCATCGCCGCGCCGCACGACGGGTCCACGTTTCTCGACGTGCAGCCGGACGCGGCCAACGCGCTCTCAACGCTGTTTCTGGGTGCGGCGCGCGCACTCGGCATCTCGGCGTTCAAGGGCGTGTATGACTTCCGGCTCGACCAGTTCGGCATCCGGCGCGACCCGGGCGAGCCGCTCACGACGGCGGCGCTGCGCATGCTGGCGCAAAATCCGCTGCCGGCGGGCGACAACGCCTTTGACGACCTGCGCCCCGCTGGCGCGCGCGCGCTCAATGCGCGCATCGCAACGCTGCCGGACGCATGGTATTTCTCCATCCCCTGCTGCCGGACGCTGCCGCGCCTGCTCACGCACGACCAGAAGCCCGACACGGCCATGACGCCGCTGCTCTGGCCGTTTTCGACCGCAATGGGGCGCGACGGTGCGGGCATGCCGCGCAGCTGGCTGCCGAACGACGGGCTGGTCAACACGATCTCCGCCCGGCACCCCGGCGGTGCGCCGCACGCGGACTTTGTGCCCGGGCAGACGCCGGCGCGCGGCGTGTGGCAGGTGCTGCCGGTCGAGAATCTCGACCACCTGGCCGCGATCGGCGGCGTGATGAACACCGGCGTCGTGCGCACGCGCCTGTTCTACCGCCGGGTCATGGCGCTGCTCGACGCGGCCGCCGCGGCCGACGCCGACTCGTAATCCCCGCCCGAGACCGGGCATACGATACCGCAAAGTGCACAAGATAAGATAAGGAGTGTATGGATTATGGATTCTATCGAAAGCTATCTGCGCAAGCTGATCGTCGCCTCCGTGGGCGCGGCCGACCTCGGCTGTGAGAAGCTCGGCAAGCTGCTCGACGAGTGCGTCGCCCGCGGCGAAGTGACCGTGGAAAAGGGCCGCGTGCTCAACGAGGAGCTCAAGCGCACCTGCAAGCAGGCCGTGGCGAAAGACGAGGCCGAAAAGCCCGCCGTGGACGTGGACGCCATGAGCGCCGACGAGCGCGAGGCGCTGCTGCAGAAGCTGCTGGCCATGAAGGAAGAGGGCTGATGGCCGGCCCCGCCGCGCAGCTCGACGAGGCCAAGCGCTTCGCCGAGATCGTCGCCATTCTGCAAAAGCACCACCTCGTCCAGGGGCTGACGCCGGAGAAGGTGCGCGATATTTTCGTGGATCTCGGGCCGACGTTTGTCAAATTCGGACAAATTCTGTCCATGCGTTCGGACATTCTGCCCAAAGAATACTGTGCCGCGCTCGAGACGCTGCGCACGGACGTGACGCCCATGCCGCTGACCGAGGTGGAGGACATTCTCACGCAGGCCTACGCCCGCCCGTGGCAGGAGGTCTTTTCGGACATCGGCATCCGGCCGCTCGGCTCGGCCTCCATCGCGCAGGTGCACGCCGCGACGCTCACGGACGGCCAGCGCGTGGTCGTGAAGGTGCAGCGCCCGGACCTGTACGACATCATGAGCCGCGACGTGCGCCTGCTCAAGCGCGCCGCCGCGCTGCTCAAGTACACACCGCTCGCGAGCGCGCTGGATTTTCACGCCGTGCTCGATGAGATGTGGCACACCGTGCAGGAGGAGCTCGACTTTACGATCGAGGCGAACAACATCGCCGAGTTCAAACGGCTCAATGACGGTGTGGCCTACGCCGACTGCCCGGCCACGTTCCCGAAGTGGTGCACAAAAAACGTGCTCGTCATGGAGTACATCGCCGGCCACCAGATCGACGATGCCGACGGTCTGCGCGCCGACGGCTATGATCTCAATGAGATCGCCGTCAAGCTCGTGCACAACTATATCCGCCAGATCACGGTCTACCGCTTCTTCCACGCCGACCCCCACCCCGGCAACATCCGCGTGCAGGGCGGGAAGATCATCTGGCTCGACCTCGGCATGATGGGCCGCATCAGCCCGCGCGAGGCGGAGCTGTACATGGGCATCATCCGCACGATCTATGACCAGGACGTGCCCGCCCTGACGCAGACGCTGCTCGCGCTCGGCCGGTATGACCGCGCGCCCGACCAGCAGGCGCTCACGGAGCGCATCGGCATCTTCCTGCACAAGTACGAGTCCATGCCGATGGCCGATATGGACATGGGCGTGCTTGTGGACGAGTTCGTGCAGATCCTGAACGAATACGGCGTGTCCGTGCCCGCCTCACTGACGATGCTCGGGCGCAGCCTGCTCGTCATTCAGGGCATGCTCACGAGCGTGTCGCCGGACGCGAACGTCATCGAGATCGTGGCGGAGTACGTCAAGAACACTGCCCTGAGCCGCGAACACATTGAAAAGAAGGTCAAAACGCTCGCGCAGCAGCTTGCCCGCTCGGGCGAAAAGCTCACGGTGCTTCCGACGCAGCTGTCGGCTTTTCTGAGCAAGGCCAACGCCGGGCAGCTGACCGTCAACGTGAAAAAGTCGTGGTCGGACGCGGCGCGCGCCGCGCAGTCGAAGCTGCTGAACCGGCTCATCTTTGCGTTGCTGGACTGCTCGCTGCTGTTCTGCGCAGCCATCACGTGTCTCGCCCCGCTGCCGCGGGTGCTGGGGCTGCCGTGGCCGGCGCTGGTGTTTTTCGCCGCCGCCGTCGCCGTGACGATCGCGCTGTTTGACCGCCGGCACTGGTCGGTGTGAATGCATCCCATGAGAAAATGACCGCCCCATCCGGGGCGGTCATTCTTTTAAATATCGCCGCGGCGGCGCAGCGCGTCCAGAAACGCCGTGCAGCCGAGCACGAGGTCGTCATACGTCGTGCCGAAATCGTCCGTATACCACGGGTCGGCGATGCCGCGCTGCAGCCCTGCGAACGACAGCAGCGGGCGGATCTTCCCGTCCGGGTCGTGCGGGAGGATGCGGCGGAGGTTGCGCGCGTTGTTCTCGTCCATCGTCAGCAGCCAGTCGTAGGCATCGTAGTCGCGCGGCGTGACCTGCACGGCGGCGCGGTTGCCGACCGGGATGCCGTGGGCGCGCAGCTCGGCGCGCGCGGGCGGGTAGACGTCGTTGCCGATCTCCTCGCGGCTCGTCGCCGCCGAGGCGATCTGAAACTGCGCCGCAAGCCCCTGCTGACGCACCATTTCCTTGAGCAGATACTCCGCCATGGGGCTGCGGCAGATGTTGCCGTGGCAGATAAAGAGCACTTTGACCATTGGGATCGCAATTCCTTTCGACCGGGATGGCCCATTATAGCACACCGCAGCGCAAAAGCAAACTCGGGGTGCAGGCAGCTGCCTGCACCCCGATCCTTTCTTTCCCTTACGCCCTTACTGCGCCTTGGCCGCGCGCTGCCGGAGCGTGAGCCCGGCGGCCACGAATGCCAGCACGAGCAGCGCCAGCGCTGCGCACAGGCACAGCGTGCGCAGCGCGCCGTGACCGGCGGCCAGCATGGCGATCAGGCAGCCGACGGACAGGATCGCCGCCAGCGCCGTGCACCACGCCACGGCCTTTCCTCTCCGGCGGCCGAGGCACACACTCACAAGCGCGAGCGCACCGGCCGCGAACAGCACGATGCAGATGCCCGTCCAGACCGCCGCTTCCGTGCGCGCGGTGTCCATCTCCGCCGCGTAGAGGTCCTGCGCGAGCGCGCAGATGTCGCCATAACTCGCGGACGAACCGGCGCGTGTGCGCAGCGCCTCGTCCTGCATGAGCACGGCGATGCCCTGCTCCAGCCGCTCGGTGTCGTCCTCATACGGGGCGAGCGCTGCGAGATCCTGCGCCAGCTGCTGCCGGTTCGCCGCCAGTGTCTGACGGCCGGAGGCCAGAGTGCCCGCCGCCGTGTCGAGCTTGCTCTGCCCGGCCGCGATCTCGGCCGCCGCAGCGTCGAGCGCCTGCTGCCCGGCGACGAGCTGCGCCTGTGCATCCTGCAGCTGCTGCTCCGCTGCGGCGATCTGCACCGCGCCGGCAGAGAGCTTTGCCTGCCCGGCCTCATACGCCTGCACGAGCGACTCGATGGAGTACCCAGTGCCGAGCAGCTGCGTCTCATAGAGCTGCTTTTGCGCCGTCACGCCCGGCCATAGCAGCGCGGCTTTGGCAAGATCGCCACTTGCGACCGCCGCGTCATACTCCGCCTGCCGGTCGAGATAGCGCTGGTAGGCCGGGTGCACCGCATCGTACACCGGCTGGATCCTGGCGAGCTGCGCCTGCCCGGCGGCGTATTCCTCCTTCGCCGCGGCAAGCTGCTCCTGTCCGGCGGCGTAGTCCGCCTTGCCCTGCTCGAGCTGCGCCTGCCCGGCGGCATACTGTGCCTTGGCCGCGGCGAGCTTCTCGCTGCCGGCGTCATACTCCGCCTGCCCGCTCTGGAGCTGGCTCTGGCCGACGTTGTCCGTCACGACGCCCGTGGCAAACGAGAGCTTGAGCGCGTCATACGTCTCCTGCTGCGCGCCGAGCGAGGCCGCCAGCTCGCCAAGCGAGCGGGCGCTGTCGCACAGCTGGGTGTCAGCCTCCACGCGGTCGGCCCGCTCCTGCTGCGTGCGCACAACGCTCCACGGCGACACGGCCATGACGAACACGGCCGCCGCGAGCAGCACCCAGCGGGCCGCGCGGCTCGCCGAGGTCAGCGGCAGGCGGCGCTGCGCGGGCAGCGCGGTCCGGCGCACGAAGGTGTCACCCAACAGCAGAAGCTGCGGCAGCACGAACAGCACAAGAAACACCGTGATGAGCGACCCGACACCCACGAACCGGCCCATGCCGGCCACCGCGCCGGACGAGACACGCGCGCCGATGAGCAGACCGGCGGAGATGAGCATCGTGCCGGAGGTGATGATGGTCGGGAAGGCGAGGTTCAGCGCCGTGATCATGGCCTCGCGCGGGCCCTGATCGGCGCGCGCCTCGGTATAGTGCGAGGCGACGACGATGGCATAGTCCACGTTGCAGCCCATCTGGATGGCGCTGGCCACGAGATAGACCATGAAGAGCACATACTCGCCCGTGAGCACCGTGATGCCGAAGTTAATCCAGATGCTGCCCTGAATGACAAGCGTGAGCAAAATGGGCATGCCGAGCGAGCGGAACGCAAACAGCAGCACGAGCATGACCATGAGGATGGACATGGCGCTGACCATGACGTTGTCCTGCGTGAACGTTTGCTCGGCCCCGTAGGCGGACATGGCGTCGCCGACGAGATAGCTGTCGGTGGGGTAGTACTGGTGCACGACGGCGTGGATGCGGTCGAGCAGGGCAAACGTCTCATCCCCGTCCGAGGCCGCGGCAAGCGTGAGCACGAGACGGTGGTACGACGTGCCCTCGAGCTGCGCGCTGGCGCGCGCGAGCTGATCACTGAGCGCCGTGACCTGCGCCGCCTGCGCGTCGCTGAGCGTGACAGTGCCGTCGGCGATCTTGTCATTCAGGAATTCGAACAGCTTCAGCAGCGGCACCTGATAGCCGCTCAGATCCTGCGCGGCCGTCTGCGCGGCGCCGTTTTCGGCCGCGTAGAGCGCGAAGAGCGCCTGCGCGCTCGTGCTGTCCACGCCGCTGAGCTGCGCGAACGTCCGGTAATCGACCGCGTCCGCCAGCCGGTAGCCCCCGGCCGCCTCCGTGCCCGCAATGCCGACGGCGCTCTTGACCTCCGGCAGAGCCGAGAGGGCATCGAGCAGCGCGGCCTCCTGGGTATAATCCCCGGCCGGGACGACGACGGCCAGCACCGTCTCGTCGCCGAAGTCCGCCGTGATCGCCTGCGACGCGGTTCGGTTGACATCCGCGTTGTGCGTTTTGAGCGGCGCTTCGCTGTAGACATAGCTCACATGGTTGGCGCCGATGCACGCCACGACCAGCACGGCCGCGAACACGAGCGGCACCACGCGGCGCGTCCGCCACGCGAGACGGCCGACGCCCGAGATCTTCGGCACGAAGTTGCGGTGCTTCGTCTTATCCATGGCCGGGCCAAGCTTGAGCAGCAGCCCCGGCGTGAGCAGGAACACCGTCAGCAGGCTGATCAAGATCGCCTTGATGAGCACGATGCCGAGGTCGCGCCCGAGGCCGAATTTCATGAACGTCATGGCGACGAGGCCCGCAATGGTCGTCAGGCTCGAGGAGCTGATAACGGTAATGGATTTGGCCAGCGACTCGATGACCGCTTCGCGCACCGGCAGAGTCTCGTGCGCCTGCTTATAGCGGTTGCAGAAGATGATGGCGTAGTCCACCGACATGGCCAGCTGCAAGAGGATGGCCACGGCGTTGGACACGAACGAGATCGTGCCGAAGACGAAGTTCGTGCCCTTGTTGATGAGCGCCGCCGCGAGGAACGTGATCAGCAGGATGGGCACCTCGGCATACGTAGAGGACGTGAACGTGAGCACCGTGACGAGGATAATCGCCACGATGACGAGCAGGCCGCGCACCTCGCCGTTGATCTGGTCGGAGATGCTGTAGCCTTCGGTGGAATAGATGTACGCGCCGCTGCCGTCGAGCAGGTCGCGCAGGGCCTGCACGGTCTGCGCGCACGCGTCCGAGCCCTCGAGGTCTGACAGGCTGACGGACAGCAGCGCACTGCCCGCGTCATTCATCGTGTACGTGCAGCTGTCCACCCCGTCGACCGCACGGATTTGCTCTGCCATGGCCGCGGCAGTGTCCGCGTCCGTGTCTCGCAGGAGGATTTTTGCCGACCCGTAGGTCTGAAACTCCTGCTCCATGATGTCCAGTCCCTGCCGCACCTCGGAATCGGCCGGCAGATAGGCCGCGACGTCGTTTTCGACCTTCACCCAGCCGGACGCGACCGCGGAAAAGACCAGCAGCACGGCGAACACGATGAAAAACAGCCGGTAATGGTCGACGATCCATTCCGATGCACGATGCAGCGGGGACGGTTTCTTGTTCATAATGGGATCACCACTCCTTGCCCCGACAAAAACGCGGGAGTTGACTTTTTGATAACAGAAAGATAAGCTGAAACATGATAAATTACAAATGTCAGTTATCGTGATTATGTAAGATATTTATCGCTTGTTCTTCCCGTGTCGTTTGTTCGATATGATACGATGGGCGTAAAGGAGTGCGGAATCATGGAAAAAAAGAAAGATCTGCGCGTGCAGAAAACCTACAGCGCGCTCATGGCGGCGTTCGAGGCGCTGATGGCCGAGGAGACGTTCGACGACATCACCGTCAACGAGCTGTGCGCCCGGGCGCTCATCCGCCGCCCGACGTTCTACTCGCATTTTGAAGATAAGTACGACTTCCTGCGCTTTTACCTCAACGAGATCCAGTGGCAGATCGAGAGCGAGGCCGACGCCGCGACCGATTCGCCGGTCGAGCATTTTCAGCGCTCGTGGCGCGCGCTCATCGCCTTTATAGACGAGCACCCGGCGCTCATCCGCATGGGCCTGCGCAGCAAGTCGCTGCCGATCATTTTTGAGATCATCAGCGAGCATGTTTTCGCCAGCTCCAGCCGGCGCGTGCGCGCCTACTGCGGCGCCGTGACGGACAGCCCCGCGCTGGCCGACACGCTGGCAACGTTCACCGTCGGCGGGCTCATTCAGAACCTCAAGCGCTACCTGACCGAGCCGAACCTCGACCCGGACGCGCTGACGGCGGAGATGACCACCGTCTTTGAGCACCTGTGGAATTCCTTCACGTCGGAAGCAAGGGGGGAAACGCCATGAAGATCCTGCTGGCGGAGGCCGACGGCGCGCCGGCCGGGCGGCTGTTTCACCTGCTGGTCAAAAACGGCTACCAGACCACAGCCGTGAAAACCGGTCAGGCCGCGCTCGACTGTCTCATCAAGCCGATCGATGACAACGAGCTGCTGCGCATCCCGGCGCTGCAGCGGCGCACGCAGACCGGCGGCGAGCGCTGCCGCAACCTGAGCTTTCTATCTTCCACCACTCTTGACCCAAAACGCGCGAGCGCGGCAGTCCGAATGGACTGCCGCGCTTGCCATGCATGCGCCGGGCATGGTACAATAAAAATAATCAATATGGAATGCTCCGGAAGGGAGAGTTCTGCTATGCCAAGGCCGAAATGGACCCTGAACACGATCTACATCTCCGAGCGCCTGCAGGAGCGGCTGCGCCCCATCTCCCGCTGCGCGCTGACGACCGTGGTCGCCCCCATGGGCTACGGCAAGACGACGGCCGTGAACTGGTATCTCGCCGGGCGGGCGAAGGCCGAGGACGCGGCCATCGTGCGCATCAGCGTCTATTCCGACCATCTGGCCATCTTCTGGAAAAGCGTGCAGGACGCGTTCGAACACGCGAGAATTCCGCTGCTGCGCGGCTACGCCTGCCCAGACGATGCCGCCGGTGCGAGCCTGCTGGCGGACGATCTCTGCCACGGGCTGGCCGGGCGCGGAAGCGTGTACATCTTCATCGACGATTTTCACCTTTTGACCGACGGGCGCATCACGGAGTTTTTGTGCACGCTCGTCAACCGTCTGCCGGAGAACGTGCACCTGATCGTGGCGAGCCGCGACCGCTTCCTCCCCGGTGACGCCGTCATGCGGCTGGGCAGCCGGGTCTACCCGATCGGGGCCGAGCATCTGCGGCTCAACCACACGGAGCTGTCCATCTACGCGCACCGCTGCGGTACGGACCTGACCGATGCGCAGGTCGAAACGCTGCTGCATGCGAGCGAGGGGTGGTTTTCGGCCGTATATCTGAACCTGCGCACGCTCTCTGAACGCGGCGCGCTGCCGGATCAGCACTCGGACATTTACACCATGTTTTCCGCCGCCATGATCGAGCCGCTCTCGCCCCGGCAGCAGGAATTTCTGGCCGTCATGGGGCTGGCGGATGAGTTCACCGCGCCGATGGCGCGCTTTGTCACCGGCGACCCGGACACCGATCGCATCCTGACCATGCTCACGGAGCAGAATGCCTTCGTCACCCGCCTGCCGGACGGTGTGAGCTACCGCTTCCACCACATGATGAAGGTCTGTGCCGAACAGGCGTTCGCCGCGCTGCCGGGGCAGACGCGCCGCGCGTATCACGGCCGCTACGGCGCGTGGTACGCCGCGCACGGGCAGTATCTGCACGCGCTCGCCGCCTACCGGAAGGGGGAGGACTACGACGCGGTGCTGCAGGTGATCCAGGACGATGCGGGCATCCTGCTCGCGGCGCTCAGCCCCGAGGAGGTGCTGGCGTTTCTGGACGCGTGCCCGCGTGATACGCTTCAGGCGCACCCGCTGACGCTGCTCGTGCTGATGCGGCGGATGTTCACCTGGCAGCAGGTCCCGAAAATGCTGGAGCTGCGCGCGCTGCTGCTCGCCGGGATCGAGGCACACCCCGAGCTGCCGGACGCCGAGCGGGACAATCTGCTCGGCGAGTGCGACCTTATCATGAGCTTTCTGCAGTATAACGACATCGCGGCCATGAGCCGTCTGCACCGCAGCGCGGCCGCGCGCATGACCCGTCCCGCCATCAGCATCCGCAACGAGGGGAGCTGGACGTTCGGCTCGCCGTCGGTGCTGATGATGTTCCACCGCACGCCGGGGCAGCTGGACGCGGAGCTCGACGCCATGAACGCCTGCATGCCGCACTACTACCGGCTCACGAACGGGCACGGGCAGGGTGCGGAACGGATCATGGATGCCGAGGCAGCCCTGCTGCGCGGCTGCTTTGCCGACGCGGCCATCTTCCTCGAGCGCGCCCGCGCCGCCATCGCCGGAAACGGGCAGGAGAACATGGCCCTCTGCTGCGACTTTCTGGAGCGGCGGCTTGCGCTGTGCGTGGACACCGCCCCGCCCGAGCCCCCGGCGCACAAGCGTGCCGCCCTGCTCGCGCAGCACGACACGATGTGGCTGCGCATCTTCGACAGCGCCTGCGCCTACTGCGCCGCGCTGACAGGGCAGACCGAACAGATCCCCGCACTGTTTCGCGACCACGCGCTGCACACGGTGCACTTTCTCGCGCCGTGCCGCCCCATGATGGAGATGATCGAAAATCAGGTCTATCTCGCCGAGGGCGCCTGCGCCCGGGTGATCGGGCGCAGCGAGGGGCTGCTGGCGCAGTGCGCGCAGCAGCACTATGCGCTCGTCGCGCTGCAGGTGCGCATCCAGACGGCCGCGGCCTACGCCGCGCTCGGCAAGCGGCCGGAGGCGCGCAGCCTCCTCGGCCAGGCGCTGCGCGCCGCCGCTCCCGACGGTCTGCTGCTGCCGTTTGCGGAAAACGGCCGCGGCCTGCGCCCCCTGCTGTCCAGCGGCGCGTGGGAAGCGGACCTGGGTGACTTTCCGCAGCGGGCAGCGGACTGCATCGCGGCCTATGAGGCGCGCTGCGCCGCACTGTGCGCGCCCGGCGGCGGCCCGGCGGCGCTCGCCGGGCTGACCGAGCGCGAACGGGAGATCGCGGCACTCATCGCCGTGCGCCTGACCAACGGCGAGATCGCGCGCAGGCTCTTCCTCTCGGACGGCAGCGTAAAGCAGTACGTCCACCAGATCTACGCCAAGCTCGGTCTCACGGGCGACGCGAAGTTGAAGCGGCAGCAGCTGATCGACCAATGGCATACAAAACCCTAACCGCCGGTGAATGGTTTTCTCTCAGATCCACTGTACAATGGCCTTGTACAGTGGATCTTTTCATTCCGGGAAAGGGGGAAGCGCACATGTACCGGAAATACATTGCGGCCGTCCAACCGCTGAGCGACCACGTCCTGCAGGTGGATTTCGTGTCCGGCAGCCGTCTGCTTCTGGACATGAAGCCCTATCTGGACAAGCTCCGGTTCCAGCCGCTTTCCGATCCGGAGATCTGGCGCAGTGCCGTGACCAACGGCATCTTCGTCCGCTTCGGCAACGTGGAGCTGAGCCATGACGAGCTTCTGACCATGGCCGAACACAGCTGAGGCGAAACCACACCCGGGCGACCGCCCGCGAGAAAGAGAGGAAAAGCATGAAACATCTGAGCAAATGTCTGGCGCTGGTGCTGACCGCCGCGCTGGTGCTGGGCCTTGCCGCCTGCGGCAAGGACACGACCGGCGACGACTGGCGCGCCTCCGGCGTCGTGAACGACTACGGCACGATCACCCGCGACGGCGAGCGCGTGCCCGTGTGCATCTGCCTGAGCACGGAAAACGCCGGCTTCTACTACGATCAGGACGAGCAGGTCTGGTTCGACGGCGTAGAGTTTCCTATGGCGCTCGCCGACGCGCTGACCGCCTACCGCAGCACGTCGTTCGACGATCTGGACGGCGACGGCCAGAGCGACGTGACCATGATCTTCGACCATGGCGACGGCAGCACGACCGAGCTGGTCTGGCTCTGGTACGACGACACGGGCTTTGAATTTGAACCCGCGTTCTCGAGCGTCACAAGCGGCACGCCGTATTTTGAGGCGAACAATCTGGACATCAACGCGCGCGTGGACGGCGGCACCTACGTGCTGGCCAATGGCGTGTGCAGCTACCACGGCACCGGCGACGGCTATGCCGTGGGCGATGTCTACTGGGAAGTGACCAAGACCCGCGACGAGACGCACGACGGTATGCGCGAGATCGAGTTTGACGCCTACTGCTACGTCCCGGACGAATCCGTGCCGGCGTTCACGACCGAGTTCATCTCCGTGACCAGCAGCGAGCTGTACGACTACTACACCGGCATGTGGCTCACGGCCTCGACCGCCTACAACAACACCGAGCGCGGGGACAACCACTACATCCACACCGTCTCGTGGAACGGCGAGACCTACGAGATCGAATTTTTCTACTCCACGAGCTGGGAAAAGACCGGCGACTGGAACAACGTGCTCACCAAGAGCTACGTCGTCTACCTGCCCGAGGGGTATGACGGTCTGGTCTTTGCCGCCGAGCCGCAGCCCGACAATTACCGCGACTCCGGCAAGCGCGACCAGCTCGACAGCATCTGCCCCGAGGCGGACATTCTCAACTGCACCACGGTCGATGCGCACAACTGCCTGTTTTTCCGTATCGGCTGACCGGATCAGGAGGACGGCATGAAGAAATCTCTCAAAAAGCTCCCGGCGCTGCTGCTGACCCTGCTGCTGGCGCTGAGTCTGGCCGCCTGCGGCGGCACGGACGACGATGACGACACCGACCTGACCGACTTCACCCTCATGACCGTGGAGGAGCTGACCGGCGGCTGGGTGGACGACGACGGCAACCAGCTCGTCATCGACCCCGACACGAGCACCTACGACTACCGGACGTGGTACGGCCGGGTGGGCTTCGGCCCGTTCGAGGTCGTGGACGACCGGCCCGTGATCGAATACGATGGGTTTTACTACGACTTTGAGGCCGACGGCGACGGCTTTCTCCTGCGGCAGAACGGCGCGTCCGACCGCGCGGGGCTCGACGGCGCGCGCTTCGGCCCCGGCGAAAGCGACGTGTACGCGCCCGAGCTGACCACGCTCGACGGCATCTGGCAGGACGCGCTGGGCGAGACGCTCGTCATCGACACTGACCGCATGGAGTATCTGGCCTACTCGCCCGACGGCATGACCGGCGGCACGATCTGCGACGGCGGTGACGGGCTGGGCGTGTACCTCTTCCTCAACGGCCGCGGCTACTTCGCCGTGAGCCCCGACGGCAACAGCTTTACGCTGTTTTTCGAGGCCAGCGACACGAACGCGCCGGACGGCACGTACGAGGGCGTGTTCTATCGCAACGGCGACGCGGACCTCTATGCAGAGCTTGACGATGCGGAGTTTTACGCGTCTGACGGCCACCTGCGCTATTACGACGGGGAGAACATCTTCTTCCTGCCGGATACGTACGCCGTCGCGGCCGACGGCCTCGCCTATGACGGCGCGGGCAATGTCTACGCCGCCGGGTGGGACACGCCCTATTACGATCCTGCCGACGACTGGGGCGACAACTGGGCCAGCAACTGGGGCTGACCCGCACAAGAAAAAAGCAGCGGAATGCAAATGCATTCCGCTGCTTTTCTATCGTTTTTTTACGGCCAGGGCGCCCGCGCCACCTTGGGCGGTTTGGGGGCTTTCGGCGCCTTGGGCGCCTTCGGCGGATACAGCCGCCGGCGCAGGTCACGCGGCAGCACCCAGCGGTCGAGCAGGGCGAGCATGCCGGGCAGGAACAGCAGGATGAGGAGAATGGCCGAGAACGCGCCGATGGAGATCGTGCGGCAGATCTGCTCGATGGTCGGGTTGCCGAAAAATTTTCCGACGACCGCCGTGACGAGCACCATGATCGAGCCGGACGTCAGCACCGTGTGGATGCTGCCGCGGTAGGCGGCGATGAGTGCGTCGCGCACGGACATGGTCTCGCGCATCTCGCGGTAATAGCTCGTGTAGAGGATGCCGTAGTCGATGGTCGCGCCCATGAGGATGCACTCGACGATCAGCAGCGCGAGATAATAGATCTCCAGCCCCTGCAGACCGACGACCGTGACGGTGATGAACACGCCGCACTGCACGATCAGCACAAGCAGCGCCGGGATGACGAGCGAGCGGAACGTGAACACGACGACGAGGAAGATCGACGCCGCCGTCAGCAGTGTGATGAGCAGCAGCTCGCTGTCGAAGCTGTTTTCCATCTCGTAGACCATGGCGCTGTTGCCGATGATGTAGTAGTCCCCGGTCGTGACGGCGTCAAGATCCTGCGTGAGCTGTGCGATGAACGCGCTCGTCTCGTCCGACTCGCCCGGCAGCGTCGTCGTGAGCACGAGGCGGGAGTAGTCGCTGCCGCGCAGCTGCGTGACGGCGTCGGTGAGCATGGCCTGCGCGTCCGTGATCTGCGCGCGCATGTCATCGGTCAGGAAGGAGGCAAAGCGCGCGTCCGTGAGCAGGTCGTTTTGCAGATAGTCAAACAGCTCCTGCATGGACATGGTCCACGAGGCATCGCTGCTGTACACGCTGGCATAGTAGAGAAACAGCAGCTCCATCGTGCCGCGGTTCAGCTGGCTGGACAGGCCCTGAAACAGGTTTGCCAGTTGCGCAGCCGTATAGCTCCGGCCGGAGGCGACCGCGTCGATGACCGTGCGCGCCGACTGGAGCTGGCTGGTGTCCACGCCGCTGAGCTGGGAAGCAAAGCGCGCGTCCGGCAGCACCTCCTGGCACAGGAAGTCCACGAACTGCTGCACCGAGAGCGTCCAGCCGCTCGTGTCGCCGTGGCGGCTGATATAGAGCAGGTAGAGCTGGCGCATCTGCCCGGCGTCCATGCCGAGGAGGGCGGCAAGCTCCGGCGCCGAGTAGCTCGTGCCGTAAACAGAGCCGTTGATGATCCAACTGAGCGTCGTGATCTGCTGCGCCTGCGTGCTGTCGAGCAGGGCGCTGTGGTCGGCGAGGAAGTTTGCCAGGTCCTGCATCGACACGTCCCAGCCGCCCGTGATCAGGTCAACATTGGCCGCATGATACGCCACGAACAGCAGCCGCACCGTCTCCTCGTCCATGCCGAGCATCTGGGCGATCTCGCTGCAGCCGCGCGGCGTGGTCATGGCGCTCACGTCCGTGAATGTCTGCAGCATGGCCGCCTGCTCGCGCGCCGAGGCATCAATCATGCCCGCCATGGTGGGGTCGGTGAGCACTTCATTGACGAGGAAGTCCGAGAAAACGGGCAGCGTCATGCCGCCGGTGCTCGCGTCGCCGTGCTGCGTGTAGTAATAGAGCAGCAGCTGCTTGGCATCCGCTGCATCCATGCCGAGAAAGTCCGCGAGCGGCTCCGCCGTCCGCTGCTGCGTGAGCGCGGCGGGGTCGGTGAATTTCTGCAGTGTCTGGAGGTTTGCCGTCATGCCCGCGTCGAGATACGGCGCGAAGGCGGCGTTATTCGCCACGTGCTCTGTAAGAAAGCGCAGAAACTGCCCGGCCGGGATAGTCACGGCGCGGCCGCCGCTGTAGACATCATAATAGATCATGCCCAGCATATCGGCGCTGACCGGGATGCTGGCATCGAGCGCGCCGACGATGTCGGCCATCTGCGTGGCGGTGTACTGCCTGCCGAGCGTGGTGGAATACGACATGGCGCTCTTGACGTTCGGGTCGGCCTCGAGCCGGTCCGCCAGCGCGGCCACGGCGTCCTCGTCGGCGTTGTTGTACAGCACGACGATGGGGTTATCCGGCGGGAACACCTCCGCGACCGGGTCGGTATCCGTGAGCGTGTAGGCGATCTGGGTCGACAGCTGCAGGACGTACGTGCCCGCGAACAACAGCACGAACGCCGCCGCGATCGCGCCGCGCCACCGGTAGCTGAAGCGGCCGAGCGCCGCGAGCACGCTCCGGCGCTCGCGCTTTGGCGCGCGCGGCTTTTTCGTCGTCTTGCGCACGAGCTTGTCTGCCCACAGAATCAGGCCGGGCAGCACCGTGAACACGCACAGCAGGCTGCACAGCACGCCCTTGGCCAGCACGATGCCGAGATCCATGCCGATCTTAAAGCGCATGAACACCAGCATCAGCAGGCCCACGATCGTTGTGACCGAGCTGCCGGTGATCGAGCCGAACGCCGCCGTGAGCGCGCGCGTCATGGCGGCCTCGCGGTCGGGGTCGGCCTGCAGCTCCTGCCGGTAGCGGTTCATGAGGATGATGGAATAGTCCATCGAGAGCGCAAGCTGCAAAATGGCCGAAATGCTCGCCGTGACGTCCGACGTCTCGCCGAGGATGATGTTCGTGCCCTGATTGAGCAGCACCGCCACGCCGATCGTCAGCAAAAACAGCACCGGCTCAAAGTATGACGGGCAGGCGATGAGCAGGATCGTCGTCACAAGCACGATCGAGAGGATGAACACGATCGGCGGGATGTCCGGTGTCGAGGTGTCATCGCTGCGCACGGCCACGTCGTAGTCGGCGAAGCGGTCGGCCACGTCGCGCTCGATCTGCGCCTCCTCGTCGGACTTGTAGTCATACTGCGTCGTGAGCTTGTAGAGCGTGGCGTCGCCGCGGTTGTAGTCGTCGCTGTCCGGCTCGTAGGCCACGCTGTCCACGTTCGGGATCTCCGCCATCTGCTCGCGGATGGCAAGCTTGTCGCGCGCGTCCAGCCCGCGGAACATGACGCGGATGGTGTACGTCTCCGCCACGTCGGGGAAGGCCTCGTTCATGCGGTCCATGCCGATCCTCATCTGCGAGCTGTCCGGCAGGTACTTGGTCATGTCGGTGTTGATGCCGACGAAGGGCATCAGCGCCGCACAGACCACCGCCAGAGCCAGCATGACAACAAGCAATAGCTTGCGTTTTTTGACGATGAAAGCTGCGATCTTCTGCATGGTTGGGGAAACTCCTTTCGCGCGTAACGACGGATAGAAATTAATTGAATATTATAGCACATCGCCGCCGGATATGGTATACTATTTGAGCGTGTCAAAAACAATTTTTTGACACGCTCTCAAACGAGACCCACTACGTTGGGCTCTCGTTTGAAGGGCTGCGGCTCGCTGCAGCGCACGCGCTGCGCGGCACGTTTGCGAGCCGAGTGGTATTTTCTCCGCCGTACACGCCGCCGAAGAAAATGATTTCACTTTCTTTGCGCCTGCGGGCGCAAACTCTGCGAGGCCTTTTTGACAGTCTGACTATGCCGCTTATAACTGTAATATAATAATTTTTGAACGGAGGTCATCGTATGGCAAACGATTTTCTGACACTCATAATGACCCGGCGGAGCATCCGCGCCTACAAGCCGGACGCCGTGCCCGCGGACGTGCTCGCGCGCGTGCTCGAGGCCGGCACCTATGCCCCGTCCGCCATGGGCAAGCAGTCGGCGACGATCGTCGCCGTGGAGACGAAGGCTTACCGCGACCGGCTCGCGAAGCTCAACGCCGCCGTGATCGGCAAGGACGTCGACCCCTACTACGGCGCGCCGGTGATCGTGGTCGTGCTCGGCGACGGTGAGAGCGCAAATTATCTGGCCGACGGCAGCTGCGTGCTCGAAAACCTCATGCTGGCCGCGCACGCCGAGGGCCTCGGCACCGTGTGGGTCAACCGCGAGCGCGAGATCTTTGACAGCCCGGACGGCAAGGCGCTGCTGCGCGACTGGGGCCTGCCGGAGACGCTGCGCGGTGTCGGCGCGGTCGCACTCGGCTACGCCGCCGGCCCCGCACCGGAGGCCGCCCCGCGCAAGGAAAATTACATCGTGCACGTTTGAGCATTCGCTCAAGCAGAAAGCCCGCCCGCCGGAGTTCCGGCGGGCGGGCTGCTATGTAGAAAGAAAAGGCCTGTCTCAGTCGACATGGATGACCGACTCGGTCAGCTCCGCGGCGGTCACGTTGGGGTTGTGATAGTGCTCGCGGCGGTCGGTGATCCTGCCGATCGAGATGGCCTGCTGCGGGCAGTACTGCAGGCAGCTCAGGCACTGGATGCAGCTGCCGCCGATGACGGCGCGGCCGCCCTCGATGCGGATGTTGCCGCGCGGGCAGAGCGTGGCGCACTGGCCGCAGCCAACGCACGCATCGCTGACGGCGAACTTCTGCGCCTTGCCGGCTACGATCTTCGGCCAGACGCTGCTCTCGAGCTGGTTGAGGGGCTTTTTCGGCGGGGCCTTGGGCGAGACCGCCCGGGCGAGGACGTCCTGCGCGATCTGTTTTGCCTTCTTGTCCGCGCGGCGCTGCGCCATGGCGGGCGTCACCGGCGGCAGCATCACGCTGTGCGGCAGCAGCCAGATGCACGTGCACTGGTGCGACACGGCCGTCCAGTAGCGCAGGGGGATAATGCTGTCGAGCTTGTGCAGGCCGGAGCCCATATAGCCCGCATACTGGCAGACGCCGAACGTGTACGCCGTGAGGCCGACCTGAATCTTGCGCAAGGATTCCTCCACGCCGCCGGGCAGACCGCCGCCGTAGCACGGGAAGACGAAGCCGACGCGCTTGGCATCGCGCACATCCGTGACCGCGGGCTCCCTGCGCATGAGAATGATGTCCGTATCGCCCAGCTCCCGGGCAATGGTTTTCGCCATGTCGAGACAGTTGCCGGTACCAGAGTAGCAGAAGATCACATTTTCGCTCATGTGAAACACTCCCTTAAATTTTAATTGTCTCTATTGTACATCAAGCCTTTTTGCGATACAATAGTACCGTAAAATATAGAACGCTGGGGGCCAAAATGTACCACATCAAGAACGACAAACGCGCACAGGCGTCCTCGGAGCTCATTTGCGCAGGTCTTTTGGCCTGCATGAAAGAAAAACCGTTCGCGCGCATCACGATCACGGACGTGCAGCATGCCTCGACAGTGAGCCGCTCGACGTTTTACCGCAACTTCGACTGCCTCGAGGACGTGCTGGCACTGCTGTGCGACCGTGGATTTCAGGCCGTGTTCACCGAGTACAACGCCCTGCCGCCCGCACAGCGCGGCAGTCTGGCCAAGGCGGTGTTTCAGTACTGGTTTCGCAACAGCGCGGTGCTCGAGGCGCTCGTGCAGATCCACCAGACGGACATTTTGTTCGACAGTCTGCGCCGCAGCTCCGGCCTGATCGAGGCGCTGCAGCCGATGGCGGACGATCCCGCGCGGTTTGACTATTTCGTCGCCATCATCACCTCGGCCATGATCGGCGTGCTGACCGTCTGGGTCGAGCACGGCAAGACGGAGACAGAGAATCAGATGGTGCAAAAGCTCACGAGCGCCTTCATCGAGATGGCGATCCTGGAGCTGCCCGGTTGAGAAAAACCCGGCCCTTCCTGCAATGGAAAGGGCCGGGTTTCTGTTTGCTTCGTTTTTTTTACGGCACGATGCGCGTGCCGCTCTCGCCGCGCATGGCGGCCGGGGCCTGCTCGAGCGAGGCGATGACGGCGCGCCGCCGCCAGCCGCTGCGCACGAACTGCACGGCCGCGGCCACCTTCGGCTGCATGGAGCCGGCGCCGAACTGCCCGGCGCGCAGGTAGGTCTCCGCCTCGTCCACGTGCAGCTCGTCAAGCTCCCGCTGCTCCGGCGTGCCGAAGTTCAGACAGACGTGGTCGACCGCCGTGAGGATGAACAGATAGTCCGCGCCGACGGCCTCAGCCAGGCACGCGGAGGCAAAGTCCTTGTCGATGACAGCGTCCACGCCGTAGTAGTCCCCGTGCGAATCGCGCACGACGGGCACACCGCCGCCGCCGCAGGCGATGACGATATACTCACTGTCGAGCAGGTTCAGGATCGAGCGCCGCTCAGCAATGTCCACCGGCTTCGGCGAAGCGACGACGCGCCGCCAGCCGCGGCCGGAGTCCTCCCGCATGCGCAGGGACGGATCGTCGCGCATCATCTGCTGCGCGGCGGCCTCGTCATAAAACGCGCCGATGGGCTTCGTCGGCTCGTCAAATGCGGGGTCGTCCGGGTCGACGACGACCTGCGTGACGACCGTCGCCACCTGCCAGGGCATGCCGCTCGCGCGCAGCGTGCGGCGCATGCCCTGCTGGAGATGATAGCCGATATAGCCCTGGCTCATGGCCGTGCACTCCGGCAGCGGCATGGGTGCGACCTTGGGGTTCGTTTTCGCGGCAGTGTCGAACGCCGCCTGGATCATGCCGACCTGCGGGCCGTTGCCGTGGCTGATGATGATCTCGTGGCCCTGATGGATGAGCCCGACGAGCGCCGGGCACGCGGCAGCCACGCGTTCGCGCTGCTCCGCCGGCGTGTTGCCGAGCGCGTTGCCGCCGAGGGCAATGACGATTCTGGCCATGGCGTCACCTGTGCTGCGGCGCGGGCTGCTGCTGCGTGATGCAGTGGATGTTTCCGCCGCCGAACGCGACCTCGCGCGTCTGCACGCCGACCACGCGGCGTTCGGGGAACATGGCCTGCACCTGCTGCACGGCGAGCGCGTCGTTCGCATCGCCGTACTGCGGCAGGATGACGCCGCCGTTGACGATGAGGAAGTTCATATACGACGCGATGGCGACCTCGCCGTCCTCGCGCGGGATCGTGCCCTCCACGGCATCGATCGTCGCCGCGCCCTGCAGCAGGCAGGGCTGCTGCGTCAGGCAGAGCTTGTGCACCTTCAGCTTGCGGCCTTTGGCGTCCGTCGCCTGCGAGAGCGTGTCATACGCGTCGCGCGCCGGCTGATAGAACGGATTCTGCGGGTCGTCCGTCCAGATGCAGGCGACCTCGCCCGGGCGGATGAAGCAGGCCACGTCGTCGATGTGGCCGTTGGTCTCCTCGGGATCGATGCCGTCACGCAGCCAGAGGACCTTCTCGCAGCCGAGATAGTCGCAGAGCATGCGCTCGACGGCGCCGCGGTCCATGTCGGGGTTGCGCCCCTCGGACAGCAGGCACATCTCAGTCGTGAGCACGGTGCCCTCGCCGTCGACGTGGATGGAGCCGCCCTCGAGCACGAAGCCCTCGGTGCGGTAGGAATCGACGCGCTCGATCTCGCAGACCTTCTGCGCGACCTGATCGTCGAGATCCCACGGGAAATAGAGCCCGTCGACCAGCCCGCCCCAGGCATTGAACGTCCAGTCCACGGCGCGCACGCCGCCGTTGTCGTTGACGAGGAATGTCGGCCCGCAGTCACGGATCCAGGCGTCGTTGCTCGCCATCTCGACGACGCGCACTTCGCGCGGCAGGCGCTCGCGCGCGTTCTGGTACTGCGCCGGGGAGACACAGACCGTCACGGGTTCAAACTGCAAGATGGCCGTCGCCACGTCCAGAAAGGCTTTCTGCGCGGGCTTGGCGCCGTCGCGCCAGTTGTCGTTGCGCTCCGGCCAGAGCATCCAGACGCCGGCCTGCGGCTCAAACTCCGCAGGCATCCGGTAGCCGTCGAGCTTCGGCGTGGAGCCGGTGATTCGTTTTGCCATAGTGGTTCCTCCTAAGAATGATGCCGGCGCGCACGCGCCGCGATGAGAATTTCGCCGATGACGATGCTGAGGATCGACCCGACGGTGATCGGCAGATAGCCGGAGAGCGTCTCGCTGTCGAATGACAGCGGCACCGCCGTGAAGAAGATCGAGATGAGAATGAGCGCCATAGGCACATAGGCAAGCACACGCAGCATCCCGCGCCCGCCCGGCACGCGAAACGGCCGCTCGGAATCGGGGTCGATCTCCCGCAGACGCAAAAACGCCGGGAACACGGGCGCATAGCTCAGCAGGAGCATGACGAGGTTGAGCGCGAAAAAGCTCCAGAACAGGGACGAGTCCGGCGAGAGCAGCTCGATGATGATGCCGAGGATGCACACGACGCTCGCCACGATGCCGCTCGTGAGCGCGGAGCCGATGGGCATGTCGTTTTTCGCCCAGCGGCGGGCAAAAATGGCCGGCATGTCGCCGTTTTCGGCGGCGTAGGCAGCCGTGGAGTTCACGCCCATGGACCATGAGATCATGTTGCCGAACAGGGTAATGAGAAACAGCAGCGCCACCGCGCCGACGAACAGACCGCTCGTGCGGCCGGTCATGAGCGAGACGGCGTCGATGAGGCCCGAGTCCTCGCTGATCTCGTGCGTAGGAATGGCCGCGCCGATGCCGAAGGCCGAAAACAGGTAGATGAGCGCGATGACGATGCCGCCGGTGATGATGGCCTGCGGGATCTGGCGCTTGGGATCGCGCATGTTGTCGGCATACGTGCACACGACCTCGAAACCGAGAAAATTGAAGATAATGACCGAGATATACGACAGGCTGTGCAGGTCAAACCCCGGCAGGAACGTGCGGAAGGCCGTGTCGTTGACAAAGCCGTTTTTCACGACGTAGACGATGCCGAGCACGCCGACCGTCAGCGCGAGGATCATTTTGATGGCGGCGCTGATGTTGAGGATGAGGATGCTGTCGCACACGGGGTAAAACGCGATCCACGTGACGATCCAGATGAAGGCCAGCTCGATGAGCAGCTTTGCAAGCCACCCGAACTGCAGTCCCGTGAGCACGCTCAGCAGCTCCGGGCACACGACGGCGAGCGAAGCCATCCACAGCGGGAAGTTGATCCAGTAGTACCACGAGGCGCGCGCGCCCCACTTTGCGCGCGGGAACGCCTTGTTGATCCAGTCATAGAGCCCGCCGTCGCCGGTGTACGTCGTGCCGAGCTCGGATGAGATCATGCCGTAGGGCAGCAAAAAGGCGATCATCATGAACACCCACCAGAAATACTGGCTGTTGCCGATGGAGGCGACGGGCGCCGCCGCCTCCGCCACGAACACGACGCAGATGACCGAGAGGACGACGTCCGCAAGGCGGAATTTTTTCCGTTGTTCCATGGTGTCTGCTCCTTTGGCAGCCGGTCAGCAGCCGCCGAGCCGCGCGTCGAGGAAGGTGTCGAGCTCCTCCTGCGCCGCGGCGAGCTCCAGCTCCGACGGGCAGCGGCGGCAGCGCGTGAAATACACCAGCAGCCCGCGCATGGCCGTCAGGCGGTTGCCGGCCTGCTCCCAGCAGAGGGAGGCGGCGGAGTCGGCGACCTCGTCGGTCACGTCCTCGCCGCGCGTGGCGGGCAGGCAGTGCAGGAACTTGCAGCCGAGCGCGCCGAGCTGCATGAGCTCGCGGTTGACCTGATAATCCGCAAAGACGCGCACGCGCTCTTCCTTGGGCATCTCGTTTTCATACAGGCCGTACCAGACGTCGGTATAGATGAAGTCCGCGCCGCGCACGGCGTCGCGCTCGTCCGTGACGGCCCAGCTGCCGCCGGAAAGCTTGCAGTTGGCCTCGAGAATGTGCTTATGGTCGGCATTGAGCTGGTGACCCTCCGGGCCGTAGTGCACAAAGTGCATGCCGAGCTTCGTGGTGATGAAGCCGAGGGACGCGCACACCTGCGTGCCGTCGCCGACAAAGACGACCTTGCAGTCTTCCAGCCGCTTGCCCTCGGGCAGGTTTTCCTTGATGGTGCACAGGTCGCCGATCTCCTGCGTGGGGTGGTTATAGTCGCTCATGCCGTTGATGACCGGGATCGTGCACGCGTCGGCGAGTTCCACGATGGTCTTGTGCTCGATGACGCGGGCCATGACCACGTCGACCAGGCGCGAGAGCACCTTGCCCGTGTCGCCGATGGTCTCATGCCCGCCGAGCTGGATCATGCCGGGGCCAAGATACTGCGCGTGGCCGCCGAGCTGGCTCATGGCCGTCTCGAACGACACGCGCGTGCGGGTGCTCGACTGCTGAAAGATCATGCCGAGGTTCATATTTTTCATCAGCGGGGGATAATAACCCCGGCGGATGGCGCGCTTGATGGCGAGCGACAGGTCGATGATGTCCAGCAGTTCCTGTTTTGTGAAATCGTTGGTGTCAATAAAATCTTTTTTGTACATATCCATTCCTCCAAAGCCGCAGTTTACGGGATTTGCTTCCCGGTTATTGTCGGCGGATTTGCGTGCGGATATGCGCGCCGGACGAATTTTCCGTTTTCGCGGCACAGATCGGTGCCGTTTTCCCGTCAAATAAAAACCACGCCCGCAGGAACCAGCGTTCCTGCGGGCGTGCCGCGTTGTTTTTTAAATTTGATATGTATGCGTCTACTCGCCCTCGATCGTGCGCACGTACATGCCCAGCTCGCCGGGCAGATCATGGATCTCGAGCGCGCAGCCGTCCATGGCGGTGTTGTGCACCGCAATGCGGAACACGAGCTGCAGCTGCTCGGGCACGACGGCGGAGTATTCGCCGATGTCCATGACGACGCGCGTCAGGCGCGTGAGGCCGTTTTCCGCCATCGCCTGCTGGGCGATGTCAAAGACCTCCTTGGCAATGGCCGCCTCGTGCATTTATTTTTTCTTCGGCTGGCGGCGGACATTGCGCTCGCGCACCAGATCCTTCTTGAGCGGCTTGCAGAAGAGCACGCGGTCGCCGTCGACCATCTTGCGCACGTCCTTCGGGCACTTCGTGACGCACACGCCGCAGCCGATGCAGCGCTGGTACTCCACAAACACCTTGCCGCTCTGCGCGTTGAAGCCGGTGGCCACCGTCGGGCAGAAGTGGTTGCAGATGTTGCAGCCGTTGCAGTTTTCGGGATGGACGATGACGGGCTTTGCGTGCGCGCGCATATACAGCGGCTGCATGCCGCCGCGCGTGTAGGAGCCGAGCATCTCGCAGCACTGCGTGTCGCAGTTGCAGATGGCGGTCGTCTCCTCGTCCATGTTGCAGGCGTAGTGGAACACCTGGTGGACGCAGCCCTTCTTCTCACAGTCAACGAGGATCTGGCGCGCCTCGGCCTTGCTGACCTGGCGGCCGATGCCGAACTCGATGATCTGCTTGGCCATGTTGCCGACACACAGGCACACCTCGTCCGGCGTGGGGTGCTTGGGCTGCATGCCCTCTCTGCGGCGGATGTTGCGGCAGAAGCAGTGCATGACGCTGATGGGCGCATCATCCGGCAGGCTGTCGAGGTACGCCTCGAGCTGGTAGCTCGGCACGACGCTCGTCGTGTCGTTGGAGAGCTTGCGGTCGACGTGCACGACCTTGCCGGCGGCCTTGCCCTCGAGCGGGAGCGCCACCTCCATGTGGCCCTTGTCGCCCTGCAGCTTTTTAAGGTTGTTCATGGCGGCGTAGCCCGTGCGCAGCGGCTCGACGTTGAGCGTCGTGACCATGTTGATGGCCGAGGTGAACAGCTCCGACGCCTTCTGGATCGTGTCGCTGTCCTCGCCAGTCGAGAGCGGGAATTCAAACCAGCCCGGCAGCATCGGCGCGAGGTCATACGTCGGCTCGGCGCCGTCATAGATCTTCAGCAGGAAGCCCTTGCGGCACATGTCGTAGAGCGTGCCGGCCCAGTCACTGCCGGTGTAGAGCGCGCGCAACTCTGCCTCCGTGTTGCCGCGCAGCTTCATGCCCATCATGATGTCGTACTCTTCGTCGGTCACGAACAGCTTGCAGTATTTTTCAAACTGCGGCACCGGCGGCTGCGGCACCTGCGTGACCGCGTTCATGCGGTTCATGAGCTTGAGATACTTCATGTAACCCATCTTCTTCGTTCCCCTTTCCTGCGGACGGCGCTTCCCCCGCGCGCGTCCGAGCACCGGTTTTTCCGGCAAAATTTTTGCATATACAGGTTCACTTTATCACTTTGTTTATCTTTTAGCAAGTCCTTTCTTCCGCCTCTCAGGCAGAAAAACGCGAAATGTCCGTTAATAATCATTTGTTACACATATTGACATGATTCGGACAAAGTTCTATAATAAATATGCGTTAACATTCTGCGCTTGTGCAAAATGTCGAATTTTCATCGACTGCGCGGAATCTGTGCATCGAAGGAGGGAATACGCGAATGAGAGACCTGAAGCATCTGATCTATTTTGAAAACCTGCTGCAGCAGGCAAACAACGACCTGGTTCAGGCCGCCTGTGGGGACGGGCGGCTGGCGCTGGCATGGAACTGTTCGTACATACCGGAGGTTTTGCTGGATACGGACAAGTGTTTTGGCGTGCGTCTGCGCGCGCCGAACTGCACCAACCCCGACATGGCTACCTATTATATGACCAACCGCTCGTGCCCGTACTCCAAGAGCATCCTCGAGCGCGCGTTCGAGGGCGGCTACAACTTTATCTCCGCGCTCATCGGGCAGGAGTGCTGCACGACGATGAACCGCATGGAGCAGTATTTTGAATACTGTGAGCTGATCCCGAACGAGAAATTTTTCTGCACGTATCTCGACATGCCGCTGCGCAAGACCGAGTGGCACGCGGGCTACTACCGCCGCCAGATCGAGCAAAAGATCATCCAGCCGCTCGAAAAGGTCTACGGCGTGGACTTCTCGGAGGAAAAGCTGCGCAAAGCTGTCGAGCAGTTCAACGAAGTGTGCCGCATCATCACGGAGATGAACGAAATGCGCATGGCGGACAACCCCGTCATCACGGGGTATGAGTTCCACGTCATCCAGCTGTGCACGCTCACGTGCCCGAAGGACCTCATCCTGCCGTACCTGCGCGAGACGCTGCAGGAGCTGCGCACGCGCGAGCCGGACCCGAAGCCGTGGTACCGTGCGCGTGTGCTCATCGCCGGCAGCGAGATCGACGACCCCGAGTTCACGAAAATGTGCGAGATGGCCGGCGGACTCGTCGTGGCCGACCGCTACTGCTTCGGCTCGATGCCCGGCCGCGAGGAGATCCCGCTCGAGGAGGGCAAGGACGTTCTGCAGTCCATCGCCGACTACTATATGTGGCGCAACCAGTGCCCGCGCGCCATGGGCCCCGAGAACATCATCGCGCGCAAGAAATACATCTTCGATCTCGCGGAGAAATACCGCGCCGACGGCATCATCGTCGAGAACATGAAGTTCTGCGAATACTGGGGCTACGAGCGCGCGCAGGACGGCATGTGGTTCTACGAGGGCTATGAGCTGCCGCGCAGCATCCCTGTGTGCCAGATCGAGAAGGATTACACGAGCGCCGCCTCCGGCCAGCTGCGTACCCGGTTCCAGGCGTTCATCGAGTCGCTGGAGATCAAAAAGATCCAGGCGCAGCAATAAGGGAGGGGCTCAACTATGTGGAAACGCAAACGCACGCTCAAAGAAGAATACGGCACGCTCGGCCACTTCCTGCGGGGTGACAACGCGTGTCATTATCTCGGCGACCTGTACATCGAGGGCACGAACTTCTACCGCCACCGCGAGTGGCGCGGCGTGAAGGACACAGCCTATGCCTTCGCCCGCTGGCTGCAGACCTGGGGCAAGATGGCCGGGCTCATCGGCCGCGACCCGGTGCGCATGATCCGCGCCTTCTGGAAGTATCGCTGGCTGAGCGCGTATCTGGCCACGCCGATGATGGTCGATAAATGGATCGAGGGCGACCGCGGCATGGTCCTGCGCGCCGACCTGACGGCCATCGACTGCATGGTGTCCGACTCCATCACGACGCTCTGGCGCGAGATCCGCGCCGACCGCCGCTTCGGCGAGAACAAGTGGACCGAGCGCACGATCGCCTTTGACTACACGCTGCCGAAGCACATCATCTACGGCTTCCCCGGCTACTACGGCATCAACATCCAGCAGCACGCGGCGTTCATGGTGCCGATCCTGAACAAGAACCTCGGCTCGTACTACGTTGACCAGGCCGTCAGCTGCGGCATCCCGGGCGACATGTGCACGCTGCCGCTCGTGGAGACCGGTGTCGCCGTCGAGGGCGAGTACCCCGACATCGGCAACTGCTGGCTCACGACCAACAACCCCTGCGACGCAAACATGATGGACAACGTCGCCATGTACCGTGCGCTCTCGAGCGACGGCAAGAAGGCCGTGCACCCGTTCACGACACCGCTCATGTATGACGACCCGACCTGCAAGGAGCTCGGCGTGCACGAGGTGTACGACGCCATCCACTTCCTCGAGGAGCAGTTCCACCAGCCGTTCAACTGGGACACGTTCATCCAGCACATTGAAAACACCAACCAGTTCAACCGCGAGGAGACCGAGCGCTGGGACGTCTATGCCAAGACGAACAACGGCGCGCTCAACCCCGTGTGCCAGGGCCTGTTCCGCATCTACTTCTACCAGCAGGGCGGCAACGAGTACTTCCTCAAGGCCTCGCACAAGCTCATGCGCATCTTTGATAAATGCGTGCGCAAGAACATCAATACCTTCCCGCTCACGCGCCACCGCGCCATTGCCTGGAGCTGCGGCTCGACGTACTATGCACACGGCGTGCAGTGGCTGTATAACTGCTGGGGCATCCTGTGCCTGATCAACATGGACTCGCTCACCGGCCACAACATCGTCGACACCGAGGACCGCGACACCATGATGAGCGACGTGGCCGACTGGCACGCCCGCACCCCGATGCGCACGCACACCGTCGGCGGCAACCGCCACATCATGCAGATGTGGGAGACGGCGGAGAAGTTCAACTGCGACATGATCCTCATGTACGACGACATCGGCTGCAAGGGCATGGCCGGTGCGCAGGGCCTGATCGAGGAGGAGATCCGCAAGCACGACGAGCGCTTCCACACGGTGTGGATGCCGCACTCGCTGATGGATCACCGCATCGTCTCGCCGGCCGAGGCGCGCCGCACCGTCAACGAATACATGATCAACGTCATGCACGAGGAGCCGGTCGATCCGTCGCTGCTCGACTTTGACGACAGCATGGGCTGGTAAAGGAGGTCCACCGATATGAAATGCAAATTTGCGCAGTTCCTGTTCCGAGCTTTTGGCATCACCGGCGGCGCGCTGGCCGTGCTGTTCGTGATCTATTACTATAACCTCGACATGAAGCTCATGCGCTCCGTCGTCGTGCCGTTTTTGAACAAGCACTATGACAGCGTCAAGCGCGAGCACCAGATCTGACAGGGGAGGAGCAAACCATGGCAGTCAATCATAATGTCAATCCCCGGCCGCTGACCGCCGAGGAAAAGGAAAACCGCGCCCGCGGCGTGTACGACAGCTTCGCGACCTATGTGGTCTTCTGCGGGCACTGCCGCCACGTGCGCAAGACGAATATGTACATCATGCGCGCCGAGGCCTTCATCGACGAGCTCAAGGCCCGCGGCGAGGTCTGCCCCCAGTGCGGAAAACAGGAGTGGACGCTCGGCTACCCGATGGGCACGACCACCGGCTTCGTCAAGTTCTGACACATGCACCACAACAGGCCCCCGCTGCTTTCCGGGGGCCTGTTTTTGCGCACAATCCGACACATTTGCACATCACTTGTTTCATATTGCGCCAAATGGGAAATTTTGTTTCCCCACGTGCGCGCGTATATGTTATAGTAGTGGCAATCTCAGTGCAACAACATGAAGGAGGAGAGACCATGGCACAACTCAGACCGAAAATCGTGAAGCTGGCGAAAATCATTGGGGGCGTCACCGGCATCACGACGAAGATCGACGAAAATGCGCCCGAATACTACTGCATGGCGGGCATCCTGACCGACGAGGAAGCGGATGTCGCCATCGCGGCCGGCCTGCGCAAGGAGCGCACCGCGGCCTACCTGGCTAAGAAGGTCGGCAAGACCGTGCAGGAGGTGCAGCCCCTGCTCGACAACCTCGTGTACTACGGCATCTTCCGCCGCTCGCACAACGAAACGCTCGGCGAGGATACATATTACATGCAGATCTTCGCGCCCGGCATCCTCGAGATGATGGTCAACCAGAAGGACCTGCTGGAAACGCATCCGGAAGTCGGCCGTGCGTTCGAGGAGTACACCCGCAACCTCGCGGCGAACATGGGCGCCATGATCCCCGACGGCTACGGCCTCATGCGCGTCATCCCAGTCGAGAGCGCGCTCGAGGGCATTCCCGGTGTGAACGAATTTGAGCGCATCTCGCACTATCTGGACAAGTACGACCGCTTCTCCGTGTCTCCGTGCTCCTGCCGCGCATCGCGCACGAGCATCGGCGACGGCTGCGGCCACCTCGATGAGGACATGTGCATCCAGATGGGCAAGGGCGCCGAGCACTACATCCGCTCCGGCCGCGCCAAGGAGATCACGCGCGAGCAGGCGCTCGAGATCATCAAGCGCGCCGAAGAAAACGGCCTCATGCACGACATGGTCAACATTGAAGAGCCGGGCGAGAGCGCGGCCATCTGCAACTGCTGCGCCTGTGCCTGCTTCGGTCTGCGCGTTGGCCTGATGTACGGCGCGCGCGATGCCATCCGCTCCAACTACGTCGCCGAGGTGGACGAGGCCAAGTGCGTCGCCTGCGGCCAGTGCGTGGAGACCTGCCCCGGCAATGCGCTCAAGCTCGGCCAGAAGCTCTGCTCGACCGAGGACCTGACACAGAAGCCGGACTACGTCAAGCTCTCCGAGACCCTGCGCCCGAAGCGCAGCTGGGACCCGAACTACCGCGAGGACCACGAGGACGTCGTGCCCACCGGCACCGCTCCGTGCAAGACCGCCTGCCCCGCGCACATCCCCGTGCAGGGCTACCTGAAGCTCGCCGCGCAGGGCCGCTACACGGACGCGCTGGAGCTCATCAAGAAAGAAAACCCGTTCCCGGCCGTCTGCGGCCGCATCTGCAACAAGCGCTGCGAGGCCGAGTGCACCCGCGGCGACGTGGACGAGGCCGTCGCCATCGACGAGGTCAAGCGCTTCATCGCCGACCACGACCTGCACGAGGCCACGCGCTACGTGCCGAAGCTGCTCAACCAGATCGGCCGCCCATACACGGAGAAGATCGCCGTCATCGGCGCCGGCCCCGCGGGCATGAGCTGCGCCTACTACCTCGCCAACAAGGGCTACCCCGTGACCGTGTTCGACCGCAACCCGGTGCCCGGCGGCATGCTCACGCTCGGCATCCCGAGCTTCCGCCTCGAAAAGGACGTGCTCAACGCCGAGATCGACATCCTGCGCGAGATGGGCGTCGAGTTCCAATGCGGCGTCGAGGTCGGCAAGGACGTCACCATCGAGCAGCTGCGCGCGCAGGGCTACAAGGGCTTCTATGTCGCCATCGGCGCGCAGAAGTCGGCCAAGCTCCGCATCCCGGGCGAGGAGCTCGCGGGCGTCTACGGCGGCGTGGACTTCCTGCGCGCCGTGAACCTCGGCCAGGAGACGCATATCGGCAAGCGCTGCGCCGTCATCGGCGGCGGCAACGTGGCCATGGACGTCTGCCGCAGCGCGGTGCGCCTCGGCGCGGACGAGACGTACGTGCTCTACCGCCGCAGCGAGGCAGAGCTGCCCGCCGACCCAGAAGAGGTCAAAGAGGCGATGGAAGAGGGCGTGCAGTTCCGCTTCCTGACCGCTCCGGTCGAGATCCTCGGCGCGGACGGCAAGGTCACCGGCATCCGGGTCGAGCGCATGACGCTCGGCGAGCCGGACGAGAAGGGCCGCCGCAAGCCCGTCGGTACCGGCGAGTTTGAGACGCTCGCGGTCGATTCCGTCATCGGCGCCATCGGCCAGACGGTCGACTGGGGCTCGCTCGACACCGGCGCACTCGTGACGACGAAGAAGGGCACCGCCGAGGCCGACGCGCTGACCTATCAGACCGCGCAGCCGGACATCTTCGTCGGCGGCGACTGCTACACCGGCCCGAAGTTTGCCATCGACGCCATCGCCGCCGGCAAGGAGGCCGCCATCAGCCTGCACCGCTACGTGCACCCCGGCCAGACGCTCACTGCCGGCCGCGACCGCAGAGTGTACAAGGCGCTCGATAAGGACCACGTGCTCATCGAGACGGCCGGTTTCGATAAGGATCACCGCCAGACGCCGGGCTACAATGCCGCCAAAGCCAAGACGTTCTCCGACGCGCGCGTCACGTTCACGGAGGAGCAGGTGCGCAAAGAGTGCGCCCGCTGCCTCGGCTGCGGCGCCACGAAGGTGGACAGCTATCTGTGCATCGGCTGCGGCCTGTGCACCACGAAGTGCAAGTTCGACGCCATCCACCTCAAGAAGGTGCGCGACTGGCACGCGGGCTCGTATGAGACCATGCCGATTAAGGTCGCCGAGGGCGTCGTCAAGCGCGCGGGCAGCATCGTGAAAAAGGCGGTCAGCAAGTAATGCACGAGCTGGCACTGTGCGACGCGATGCTCAAAATGGTGCGCGACATCTCCCGCGAGCAGGCGCTCGAGGGCGTGCGCAGCATCACGGTCCGCGTCGGGACGCTCTCGGGCGTCGTCCCGCGCTTTCTCACCGACTGCTGGACCGCCGTGACCGACGGCACGGAGTATGACGGCGTGCCTCTGCGCATCGAGACGGAGGCGGGCCGCGCCCGCTGTCTCGACTGCGGGGCGGAGTTCATCGCCGACGTCGAGGATCTCTCCTGCCCGGACTGCGGCGGGAAAAAGCTCATGCCCCTCTCCGGCCGTGACATGACCATTCAGGAGATCGAGGCGTACTGACCCCATACGCAGCAGGCCCCCGCGGGTGCGGGGGCCTGTTTTTTGCAGCAAAACGCCCCCGGAAGCAGATCGCTTCCGGGGGTGTCGTTTGTACAAAATTGAAATCAGAAGTCCGCGTTGCCGACCGTGCGCGGGTGCAGCTCCACGTCGCGGATGTTGCTGACACCGGTGAGGTACATGACCATGCGCTCAAAGCCGAGGCCGAAACCGGCGTGGCGGCAGCTGCCGTAGCGCCGCAGGTCGAGGTACCACCAGTAATCTTCCTCGCGCAGGCCAAGCTCCTGCATGCGCTTGGTGAGCAGGTCGAGCCGCTCCTCGCGCTGGCTGCCGCCGATGATCTCGCCGATGCCCGGCACGAGGCAGTCCGCCGCAGCGACGGTCTTGCCGTCGTCGTTCATGCGCATGTAAAACGCCTTGATCTCCTTCGGATAATCCGTGACGAACACGGGCTTGTTGAACACCTGCTCGGTCAGGTAGCGCTCGTGCTCCGTCTGCAGGTCGATGCCCCACTCGACGGGGTAGTCGAACTCGTGGCCGGACTCTTTGAGCAGCTTCACGGCGTCGGTATACGTGATGCGGCCGAAGTCGTTGTCCACCACGTTGTGCAGGCGCTCGAGCAGGCCCTTGTCCACGAAGGAATTGAAGAACTCCATCTCCTGCGGGCACTTTTCGAGCACGGTGTTGATGATGAACTTCACCATCGCCTCCATGCACTCGAGATCGTCGTCGAGGTCGGCAAACGCCATCTCCGGCTCGATCATCCAGAACTCGGCGGCATGGCGCTGGGTGTTGGAGT
>OGDF01000705.1_pt1 | contig 51632 bp, 47 predicted proteins | sample 1570141 | NCBI WGS metagenome assembly OGDF01 (sample SAMEA4370581, study PRJEB24528) | human gut metagenome
CAGAATAGATGAGAAAACCCTATTTTGGCAAAAATGCCAAAATAGGGTTTATCTAATTGAGTAGGAGGCCCCATTAGGGGCCGTCCTCTCACACCACCGTGCGTACCGTTCGGTACACGGCGGTTCAATTGTTTGAGTGCTTTCTTCGAATTTGCTCGTACATTTCCAGGATACTCATGTATCCTGCACGTGCGAGCTTTTCGTTTGTTATGGAACATTTTAGTACTGGGCTTCCTGCTATTCGCCAATAACCTAGCTGGGTGTTTCCCCATTGATAGGCCTGATCTTTTGAGATGCCGAGTTTTCTTAAGTTCTTAACTCTGGTCTTTGGTTTCTTCCATTGTTTCCAGATGTACATCCTGAGTCTTCTTCTCAACCACTCGTTACAGCTCTGTAGGACACGTTTCATCTCGGCTATATAATAATAGCCGAGCCATCCTTTCATGTACTGGGCTATTTCTGCCATGATGGCTCTGACGTTTCTCCCTCGGTTTCTTTTGGTGATGGCTCTGAGCTTTTGCTTTGCTTTCGCAAGGCTTTTCTTGTGGGCTCTTATGTAGATGCCCTTCCCATTCTTTCCGAGGCAGAACCCTAGAAACTTGAAACGCTTTATGGCAAATACGCTAACGACTTTGCTCTTCTCTGTGTTCATAGTGAGCTTGAGCTTTCTTTCCAGATATTTCTTACTGCTCTCCAGCTGGTGCTCTGCCGCGCGTTTGCTTTTCGCGAGGATTATGATGTCATCTGCGTAGCGGATGTGTTTCACGCCACGCTTTTCCCATTTCTGATCAAACTCATTAAGATAGATATTTGCCAGCAGTGGTGAGAGGGGGCCGCCTTGTGGGGTCCCTTCTTCTGTTCTCACGATGACGCCGTTTTCCATGATGCCGCTTTTGAGATATTTCTTGATGAGTTTTATGACTCTCTCATCTTTGATGGTTCGTCTCAGGAGGTTTAAGAGCAGGTCGTAGTTGATGGTGTCGAAGTATTTGCTGAGATCGACTTGCACGGCATGGGTGTAGCCTTCTTCTGCGTACTTCTTCACTTTGCCTATGGCTTGTTTGGCACTTCGTCTCGGTCTGTAGCCATAGCTTGCATCTGAGAATTGTGGTTCATAGATGGGAATGAGGATTTGGGCGATTGCTTGTTGGATGACTCTGTCTATGACGGTGGGGATCCCTAGCTGCCTTGTTCCTCCATCCGGTTTTGGAATGTCTTTCCTGCGTACGGGGGAGGGCTTATAGCTTCCGTTCCGTAGGCTTTCCAAGAGTTCTACTTTGTGTTCCTTCAACCATGGCAGGGCTTCTTCGACTCTCATGCCATCGATGCCTGGTGCGCCATGGTTTCTTTCCACCTGTAGATAGGCTCTGTTGAGGTTGTCTCTTTGGAGTATTCGCTCTAACAGATGGGCACCAGTTCTTTCCTTCCTGTCCCGAGGATTCACATTCGGCGCTCCCACATACTCTTTGCATTCCGTGCTATCCCTTTGTGGGCAGCCTGTATTGCTACAGTATTTTGCTGTCATGACGTGAGTCCTCCTTTCAAGTTGTACTGAAACTTACAATTGTTCGGTCCTTCCCAACGTTCTGCTGGTACTATGACCTCTGCTGACTTCTTGCGGCAAGCTTTACTCCGAGGTTCGGATTTTTTTTCCCCCTACTTCTCGTCCGCAAGACCTCCCCGGGTAAGGGTAACCACTTTCACTCCGTGTAGCCGCCGCATCTACTGCAAACGGTCCGGGTAGAATTGGACTTCTTCTTAGCTGGCAGAGTCGTCCGCCGTTTACAGCCTTATATGCGATTTCTGTTCGTCGGCCCGGAATTTTGCCTCTGGCTTCCTTCAGATTCTGCCTCGCGACAGACACCCTTGCCTTTGGCTAGCGCTTCCTGCTACCGAGCGCGCGGCGGACTTGCACCACCTAGTTGTTACCCATGCCGGGCGCACCAGTCTGAAATGACCGTTCTCATAATTGAGAACGGTCATTTGTTTATTGAACAGCCAGCAAACCACTGCCAAGATTATAAAGCCAGTGCAATGTCACCGCACCCCAAATGCAATTCGTGCTGCGGTACACACCGTCGCACAAAAAATGCAGAATCAGAATGCAAATGCCTCGCACCATGGTCAAGCCCGAAAACGATAAGACACCGCTGACACCCCAATAAATCGGATAATGGATCAGTAAAAACAATATAGCAGTTATCAGTGAACATACCCACGCACGACCAATCACACCTGACAGCCGCGTTTCAATATAACCGCGAAATCCCAATTCTTCGTTGGCAGCACCAAGCAAGCAGACAGCGGCCGTTGTGCTCTTCAGCGCACCAAAGCCTGCAACCCGCCGCTCTACAATCAGCTCATACACCGCCACGCCAACGACCAACACGACAGCCAAAATCACACCACAAGCGCAGCTCCAACCAAAATTTTTCCACGTTACGCCAATGCTTGCCCACCGCTCTCCTTTGACCGCAAGACATCCAAGCATCAAGCCAAGCGCCAGCAGCGGCATCACCACATTCAAACTGACAATGATTGACAGCGGCAGTGTCGTTGTATATAGGCGCCCCTGTACGATTAGCAGCAACACAAAAGCCATATATAAAGCAATCGCCCGAACACTGTCACGGGCATCATAGCCTGCCAGCGATGAACGATACGCCACAGATGATATCATCCGTCTCGCCTCCCATTTTTTGTCCCATTTTTATTATATCGCTCATCCATTCCCGCACAGCTAAAGATTTCTTAATCTTCATCGCTTGACAATCGTCCTAGACGTGCTAAAATAATATTAGCACTCAGATATGATGAGTGCTAATATCTCAGAGAGGTGACCATTCTATGGCTAAGAAAGCCTTTAAAGCAGAATCTCAACGACTCATGGATTTGATGATCCATTCTATTTACACCAATCGCGAAATCTTTTTACGCGAACTGATTTCCAATGCGTCTGACGCCATCGACAAGGTCTATTACGAAACCCTGACAGACGAAAACCGCACATTCAACAAAGATGATTTTTACATCCGCCTGACACCTAACAAGGAAGCACGCACACTGACCATCGAAGATACCGGTGTCGGCATGACCGCTGAAGAACTTGAAAACAACCTCGGCACCATCGCAAAGAGCGGCAGCTTCGATTTTAAATCTAACCAAGATCAAGACGACGACCATAATATCATTGGTCAATTCGGCGTCGGTTTTTATTCCGCCTTCATGGTTGCTAAAGAAGTAACCGTTGAATCAAAGACCTGGAACCCCGATGAACCAGCCGCTATGTGGCATTCTGACGGCACCGACGGTTACACCATCTCCGAATGCGGACGTACCACCCCAGGCACAAAAATCACGCTGACATTGCGCGACAACACTGAAGAAGAAAACTACGATGAATTTCTTGATCCTCATCTGTTGCGCTCCCTCGTTACCCGCTATTCCAATTACATCCGTTACCCAATCGTGATGCTTTGCGAAAAACAGCGCATAAAAGAAGGCACCGAGGAGCACCCAGAATACGAAACCTACTACGAAGACGACACCCTTAATTCCATGGTTCCAATCTGGCGCAAGAACAAAAACGAACTCAAAGACGAAGATTACGAAAACTTCTATCACGAACGCCGCTTCGGCTTTGACAAACCTTTGCGTCACATCCACCTCAACGCTGAAGGCGCTGCGCTGAGCTATCGTGCCATCCTTTACATTCCAAGCCAGCCACCATTTGATTACTACACCAACGATTACAAGCGCGGCCTCGCTCTTTATTCCAACGGTGTTCTCATTATGGATAACTGCGAAGATTTGCTGCCTGAATACTACAATTTCGTCAAAGGTGTTGTCGACAGCGAAGACCTCTCCCTCAACATCTCCCGCGAATTGCTGCAGCACGATCGTCAGCTCATGACCATTCGCCACAAAATTGACGAACGCATCACCCGCGAACTGTCTCAAATGCGCGACAACGACCGCGAAAACTACGAAAAATTCTACAAAGCATTTGGACGTCACATCAAAATCAGCATCTACGACAGCTATGGTGCACACAAAGATAAACTTCAGGACTTTCTGCTCTTCTATTCTTCAACAGAAAACAAACTTATTACCTTGAAAGAATACGTAGAACGCATGCCTGAAGAACAAAAATACATTTATTATGCAACCGGTGCCAGCGCAGATCAAATCGATAAATTGCCACAGGTCGGCATCATCAAAAAGAAAAACTTTGAAATGCTCTACTTAACCGATGCTTTTGACGAATTTGTACTCAAAGTCATCGCCGCATACAGTGGGAAAGAGTTCCGTTCTGTTTCTGGTGATGACTTGGGCTTAGACGACGAGAACACCAATGACGAAAATGACGACGAAGAACAAAACGCATTCTTCGACAAGCTCGCCGGGTTGCTCTCTGATGAAGTGGTCCGCGTAAAATCCACCGATCGTCTTGCAGATGATGATGCCGTCTACCTCTCCACCGAAGGTCAGATTTCTGTCGACATGGAAAAACTCTACGCCGCTATGCCTAATGGACAAAGCATCAAAGCACAAAAAGTGCTCGAAATCAACAAAAACCACCCAGTTTATGCAAAGCTCGAAGCGCTCTATAAGGACAACGACGAAGACGCTTTGAAAAACTACACCAATCTGCTTTACCAGCAGGCACGTTTGATTGCAGGGCTGCCTGTTGAAGATCCAACCAATTTTGCACGCAGCATTTCTGCACTGATGACAAAATAACCATTCGCGCATTCAATCACACACCCCTTAAAAAGGCCAATCGCTATCAGCAACGGTTGGCCTTTTTTCGCGCTCAGAGCCTTGTCAAAGAATCTTTGCGCACGAAAATCCTCTCGCAAAAAGCAGATTGCTTTATTTTTCGGAACACACCTGAGATAATAAAGCCAGGAAAAACAATGCGCGTTGTTCTCCAAAAGAAAGGACAAAACCATGAAACTCGGAAAAGAAATTTCATCCATCAGAAAAGAACACGACCTGACCCAGGAAGCCTTCGGTCAGCTCTTTCACGTCACACGGCAAACGGTGTCAAATTGGGAAAACGAGAAAAGTTACCCCGATTTACAAACTCTCATCGATATGAGCAACCATTTCGGCATTTCTCTGGACATGCTGCTTAAGGAGGACACGCATATGATTCAAACCATCGACAAAGAACGCCATTTTGGCAAGCGTCTCGCCAAAGGCATCATCACAGCCATTAGCATCATCGCCCTTGTTTGCATTTCTTACTGTGGCTATTGGTATTATCAGAAAAACCAATTTGAACAGCAGTTCGAAAACGCCATCCACAAATACAACTTCTCACCGGAAATCCTCACCAAAGAAAATGGCGACAGTTACGCTTCAGGCTATTACATCGCTCAAGACGGCAACATTCAGTACTCTATTCTGGCACCAGATTTTCCTGATCTTTTGTCATTCGATACCAAAATTCCCGACGACGCCAAGTTCGTCGCCGCCGATTGCTCCGATGAAAACAGCACGCTTCGTCTGCGTTGCTCCCCTTCATACACCCGCGAATCCCAACAAGATGACATCACTTTCAATGAAGCATTGATCACGCTTACACTCGACCAAGGATACAAAGAAAACAGCGATGGTACTTTTACGCCCATCCTTTTACCAGAATACAATCTCGACGAAAACGGCACACCTTACGCCGGCCATTTAGACGACGATACCCGAGCCGTTTACGACCGCATGAAGTACAATGTTCAAACAGCTGCCAGTACTCTCCCCGCCATGCTGCAGGATTTTTATGGCTAAAAAGCAAAGCGAGCCCTTTCGAGAAGATTTTCTCGAAAGGGCTCGCTTTTTAACGATACGATTTTAAGAGCGCTTTTCTTTCGTCGGATACCCTGCGGCTTTCAACCGCTTTTTGGATGCTCTTTCGGTGCACCCAATCCGGCATGCGATGTTCTGTGATCCACGGCAGCGCTGCGTCCCATTGTTTGACAAGCGCCATACTAAAATACCATGCTACACCCATGTTCACATAATATTCATCGCAAGCACATGCCGCCACCGCCGCAAGATCGCCTTCTACAAAAGCCGTCTCAAGACAGTGCTGCATCAACATATTGATCCCAAACCGCACCGTGTACGGATGTGAACGGTCATCCAGCCATACCGGCACCATTTTGCGCATTTCATCCAAATTTTTCTTAAAAACCTGCGGCGAGAAAATGTCACACGTCGCCCAATTATCGATCATCGACAAAAAGCGGCTTGTTTCAGCAACACACGCATCAAAATCTTTCATCTGCGCAACAAGCAGCCCATGGATATTAACCTCTTCCATATATTTATGACTGGTTAACGCCATATATTTAAAGGCATCCGGATCATTTTTGTATGCTTTAGCAATTTTTCTCTGGACCGGTACACGCACACCCAAAATTCTATCCGGGGAAACGGTTGGAATAAGCTTTTCATGAAACGCCTTATACGCCTCATCTATATTTGCGATCAATTGAGCGCGAATTTGCTCTTCAATATTCATGAACATTCCTCCGGTTCTGTCTCAAAATTGCGCAAGAAATACGCATCCAAAGGCGCATCACTGAAAACATGCGCCATATAATTTTTTACCAATGCCACATACCGACCTTTCGCCTGCTCAAAAAGAGCCACCAGCCGCGGATTGGTAACATCCGACATCGCATCTTTCGGCCCCATAAATATACCACCAAGCGCATCTTTAGCGCCAAATACGCGCAGCATTCCTTGATAAAAATGATATCGGCCATCCCCCGGCGTCTTCAGCCAATTTTTTATGCGTCCAAAATCTGCAATCAACTCACAAACATCTTCAGCTTTACCCAAATTTGCCGCTTCATAAAGAGAACCAATTCTCATACGTACGCGCCGATCTGCGGCAATGCAGCTTCCCAACGGAAAGCAACGCGGTTCAGTGATGCCATAATCCCCCAACAAATAACGATCAAACTCCGTTTCCATACGGTGGTGATTATACGGCAATTCTTTCACCCATTGATCAATCAGAGGGTGGCAAGTCGAATCCAATGCAAAGTGACCAATTAAGCCAAGGATATACGCGAGCGCATCGCTTTCTGGTCTTTTCCCCCCCTTTCCTTCCAGCGCCAACAATAAGCTCTCACAGGAACCCTGATGAAGCTGTGAGCCAATCTGCGAATACTTTTTTCCTCGCAAACGCAGCAGTTGATCAAAAAAATAAAAATCCGGCCCTTGCAGACCTACGTTATATAAATCTTGATGCGATTTAATAATTCTCATAACCGAATCATCAAACCGTTCCATTGTTTCAATACCAAAAATATAGTGAGCAAAAATCGCAGGCATGTTTCGCCCTCCTTTCAATACTCCATCTCCATCATAACACAGGGCACCGCCACTGCCAATTCCATAAAAAAATCTCGAGCATGAAAGCTCGAGATTTTTTATTATTTATCATCTTTACCTAAGAAGCGTTCCGATAGATAAAAGACCAGTTTTCGAATGACAATGAAGAGAACCAACAGCCCAACCACTTCGGTGAAGAAAACAGCCCACTCCATCGGAATCCACGCGCCAAGTATCATCAGAAGCGCCTCCTTTCATTAAAGTACAAGACTCATCGAATCAGTAATTTTCTTACGCAGTTCCAAGAAATCGTGACCTGTTAAGTTACGTGGACGAGGAAGATCGACAACATATTCACCGGCGAGATGGCTAGGCAGCTTACCATCAAGGATGATAATGCGGTCAGCCAGATAAATAGCTTCATCGATGTTAGACGTTACAAACAAAATCGTACGTTTTTCTTCCTGCCAAACACGTTCAATCTCAATTTCCATGAGAATACGCGTCTGCGCATCCAACTGACCAAACGGTTCATCAAGAATCAGCAAGGTAGGTTCATTGACATACGCACGCGCAATACCTACACGCTGTTTCATCCCACCTGACAGCTGATTTGGATAACTGTTTTCAAATCCTGTCAAACCAACAAGGTCAATGTACTTCTGCGCCATTTTACGACGTTCTTCTTTAGGAATACCTTTTAATTTTGGCCCCATTTCAACGTTGCCCATAACCGTACGCCAGAAGAACAAAGTGTAACGCTGGAATACAAAACCAACTTTATCACTCGGACCATCCACTTCTTCACCATTAACATAGACATGACCAGTGGTAGGTGCTTCAAAGCCGGCAATCAAACGCATCAATGTACTCTTACCAGACTGCCCCGGCCCAAGAATAACGACAAATTCGTTCTCTTTTGCATGGAAGTTCATCTTTGACAATACTTTTTTGTCGCCAAATTCTTTGGAGATATCCACGCACTCGATTATATTTGTGTGTTTCTCGTCCATGGACAAAGCCCCCTTTCAATCAAGGTCAATGCGAGAGAGGTCAGGAAGGAGACGATACAAATGGTCAACATCCCGGCAATACACATCGCAGTGTTATCAATTCTCATGCCCTGGTTAATAACGAAGCCCAGGCCGCTTCTTGCACCAACCAATTCCGCAGCTACCACGCAAGTCCAAGAAGTAGACAGCGCAATCTGCAAACCAGCAAAAATAGCAGGAATACAAGATGGTGCCGTAACTTGAAGATGTTCTTGCCAATAACTAGCGCCCAAATTACGGATGCAATCATACAATTCAGGGTCAACGAGACGAATCCCATTGTAAGAGTTCAGAATCAATGGTACCAACGCACCAATGAAAATGATGAAAATCTTGGAAGTTTCACCAATCCCAAACCATAAAATGGAGATAGAAATCCATGCAATAGGTGGCATTGGCTTAAAGAATTCGAAGATCGGACGAATAATGGCATTGGCAGTTTTATTAAAGCCCATCAGCACCCCAACCGGAATACCGATAACCGCTGCCAATATGAACGCGATCATTACACGACGGAAACTGATCCAAGTATGCATGATCAACGTATAACCAGCCAGTTTTGACTGGAACATGTCAACCCATTCAACAACAACCTCCCAAGGGCGAGGCATCATTGTGGCATTACCAGCAACGACGATCAAGTCCCAGATGCCCAAGAAGAGGACAATAGAGATCACGTTCAACACGCGTTTATTGCGCAGGGCTTTTTGCAATACATTACCGCCTCTGCGTTCGGAAATTGTTTCACTCATAACCAGGCACCTCCTTACTGACCTTTTCTGCTGCCCTTAACGAGCTGTTTTTCAATAAAGCCAACAATAATAGTAATAACAACCCCAGTCAATGCCGTCAAAACCATCCCAAGAATGATCATATCTGGCATCAAAAGACGGCGGCCCATTTCGATGAAGAAACCCAAGCCAGCATTTGCGCCAACCATTTCAGCAGCAACAAGGCAGGTCCATGCAGTAGCTAAAGCCACTTGCAAGCCACCAAACACCATTGGTAATGCAGATGGTACGCAAACATTCTTGAAGATTTCCCAACTGCCTGCACCATAGGTTTTAGCCATTCGAATATAAGTTGGATTTGTCATCTTTACACCAGAGCACGAGTTAATAACACATGGCACCAACGCCCCAACGAAAATGATAAAAACCTTACTGAACAGCCCAGTACCAAACCAAATGATGCAAAGAGGAATCCATGCAACAGATGGAATAGGACGAACGATTTCAAAAATTGGTCGAACCAGACCATCAAAAGTGGTGAACCAGCCCATGGCCAAACCAAGAGGAATCCCGATGACCAGCGCTAAGATATAACCAATCAACGCTTCTTCCAAGCTCAAACCTATGTGTCCCCAAATAATCGTACCGTCCGGATTTGGATTGGATAATTTATCGATAAATAGCGAGATAACCTGTGTTGGTGATGCCAAAAGATGCGGAGAAATCAACCCCGCGCGCACAATACCTTCCCAGGCGCAAAGGAACACGCAAATAGAAATAACAGAAATAATCGTATAGAAACTTTGTTTTCGTTCTGTACGTTTCAACTTTTTATTGCTCGCCATATCTACACCTCCACTCAATGTTATTTTCGCTTTCCTTGTAAGAAAGCAGGAGTGTCTCATGTCACGTCTCTTAAGAAAGACGGGGAGTCTATCAACTACAACAGACTCCCCTCCACCATTCTTATTTTACATTATTTCTTTTCATCTTTAATTTCAATGGCTCTTTCAAGGAAGGAAGAATCGATGCAATATCCCTTGTCTTCAAGCTGCTGCTTTTCATCAGCAGTGTACTGACCCTGGGATACGAAGTAGTCCGCAGTCTTCTGGAGATCGGCGAGCAAAGTACCGCTCTGCAGCATTTCAAGCTGGTCTTCGAGACTTGGAATATCATGGGATTTAATATCCAACGCCGCATTTTCTTCAGTTACTTCCATTGCGGCCCAATCAGTGAAGAAGCTAGAGATGTCACCAGCCATATCGGTGCCTTCTTTATTGAAACGATCAGTACCTTCGCTCATCATAGCAAGCATGCTAGCGATTGCATCAGGATTTTCTTCTGCCATCTTAGGATCAGCAACCCACAGCATCAAGCAAGTAGAACCAACCTGTTCAGCAGTAGCAACTTCCTGCCAGCCCTTTTCAAGACCAGTGTAAAGGAATGGTGCCCAGAGAACGAGGTAGTCACCTTCGCCAGATTCAAATGCTGCAATAGCCTGAGCCTGTTCCAAGTTACGTACAGTAACGTCATCTTCAGTCAAGCCAAACTGAGCAAGGTAACCAGACAACGTGTAGGTACCAGTAGAAACGGTCGTAGTCAGGAAGGTTTTGCCCTTTACATCTTCAGCAGTACCATAGGTACCATTTTCGTTCTTCGTATTAAAGATCGCATCGCCTTCACGTGCCAATACAGCGTTTGCACGAGATTCGTTAGAAGATACACCAACGATCGGCGTATCATAACGCAATGCAGACATCAGAGTAGGTACGGACCCGTTACTCATAATGGCCAACTGATTTGCAGGAACCGTTTGAACCATCGGCATCCCAGAATCAAAGTATTCCATGGTCATATTGATGCCATATTTTTCTTGGATGGATGGATCCGTCGTGGTTGCATAATACGCTGGCCAAGCATCAATCTGACCCTGAAAACCACCAGACACAGCAAGGACATCCCCACCGCTTCCGGAGCCGCCACCGTCACCGCCGCCGCAACCGGCAAGCGTCCCAAGCAATGCGACTGATAAAACGACAGCTGTTGCGACTTTCCATGTTTTTTTGTGACGTTTCATAAGAAACACACTCCCTTCAATTTTTTACCTTTTATTTTTTATGCCCAAGTGTTTGCTTACCACCACTTGATGGCATCGGTAACATAGTTACGCAATTCAACGAAATCATCTGCCAAAGCGTCCCGAGGTCTTGGCAAATTAATTGGAATAGATTCCTTAATCGTCGTAGGCTTATTGGTTAATACCAAAATACGTTCCGCAATATAAACCGCTTCTTCAACGTTATGCGTGATAAAGATAACTGTGTTGTGCAGTTCCTGCCAGATGCGAACCAGCTCATCTTCCAAATAGAAACGGAGCTTAACATCCAGCTGACCATAAGGTTCATCCATGAGAAGCAAGTCCGGATCAGTTGCAAACGCTCTTGCTATTGCCACGCGTTGCTCCATACTGGATGAAATCTGAGCAGGATAGAGGTCCTGAGTTTGAGTCAAACCGACCAATTCCATAACCTCTTGAACCTTCTTTTCAATTTTATCCTTTGGCCATTTTTTAATTTCCATACCGTAAGCAATGTTTTCTTTTACCGTTCGCCAAGGCAGGCAGGATGGCTCCTGAAACACGAATGAAATACTGTGTTTCCTTGGATCAGCCGGTTCACCGTCAATGAGGACTTCCCCTTCACTAGGCACATACAATGTTGACAACAGGTTTAAGAACGTTGTCTTCCCGCAGCCTGTCGGGCCTACGATAACGAGGAATTCACCTTTTTTTACGGTGAAGTTGATGTCATTTAATACTAACAAATCGCCGAAGCGTTTGGTTAAATGATTGACAACAACTTTATCTTGTCTCGTGTCTTCTCCCATACGTCCACTTCCATTCTTTTAATAGTGTTAGAATAATGAGTGCTACGAATTACAGTGAATGACGATAAGCAAGCTTTAATAAATAAGTCCGTTTTATTTAATCGATAAATGAACATCGCAAAACAAATTAAGAAATTGTTTGCATTAACTTTGCTTATCGTTATTCTTTGTTTTAATTATATCTTATTATGGTCAACTGTCAATAAAATCCTAATATTTTTCCATTTCATATAGGAATATATATAGTAATCACAATCTTTTTTTGTGATATCACGTTATTTTTACTAGACAAATATCCCAAAATATGATATAGATTTTTTCTTTTTTACCCTCACCTCTTTCTGAAGAAAACATATCTAAAAAGGATTTTTTACTTTTCGTGCCAATCCATTTGTCAAGTGCTATTCTTGTTTTTTTGCATTTTTTAATAATTCTATATTATTTTTAACAAAAAATGTCTCTAAAAAAGCTTGTTGAACGATTGATCTACAGCGAAAATTATTTTACCAAATAAAAAAACAAGGGTGCTCTTCACAGAACACCCTTGTCCTTTTCATCATAAAACGATAACATTTTCTTCGCGTTATCTTATCCGTTATTTATATTATACTATCAAAGCTATTGTGTCAAATGCTTTTATTTGGCATATTGCGCACGTCCCGTTTCGAACAAATTGCCTCCCTGAGCGTCAATGGCCACAATTGCTGCCAAATTTTCGATTTCTAAACGTCGAATGGCTTCTGTGCCCAGATCGTCATAAGCGACAACTTCTGCCTTCTTCACACTTTTAGAAATGGCCGCACCAGTTCCACCAATTGCCACCATATAAACCGCACCATTGCGTGCAATGGCATCAATCACTTCCTGGCTGCGAGGCCCTTTTCCCAGCATGCCTTTTAAACCAGCTTCGTCCATTAAACGTGGTGCAAAAGCATCCATGCGACTGGACGTTGTTGGTCCGATTGACCCAATCGCTTGACCAGGTTTTGCTGGGGTTGGGCCTGCATAATAAATGAGCTGTCCCTGCCAATCGACGGGCAAGGATTCTCCTTTATCTAAAGTTTCTATCATGCGTTTATGCGCCTTATCACGAGAAGTATAAATGACACCAGACAGCATGACAGTATCGCCTGCACGCAAGCCAGCCAATTCTTCTGCTTGAAATGGCACCTGAATATGTTTTTCCATGGTTATGCCTCCTCTCCTTCTAAAACAATGCGGGTATGACGTGCTGCATGGCAGTTAATGTTCACAGCCACTGGCAGCGATGCAATGTGGCATGGATAAGTATTGATATGCACAGCCAGCGCCGTCACACGTCCGCCAAGTCCCTGAGGACCGATTCCCAACGCATTGACGCGATCGAGAATCTCCGCCTCCATCTCTGCATAACGAGCATCAGCATGCTTTGAACCGATCGGACGCATCAATGCTTCTTTGGCAATCGCTGTTGCTTTTTCCATGGTGCCGCCAATACCAACACCAACAATAATCGGAGGGCAAGGATTGCCGCCTGCCTTAGACACGGCTTCTACAACAAAGTCCACCACGCCCTGTTTACCAGCTGTTGGCTTCAGCATACCAAGTGCTCCCATATTTTCGGCGCCACCACCTTTAGGCATAAGGATAATTTCGCACTGATCACCAGGCACAATGTTATAGTGAATGACTGCTGGCGTATTATCGCCAGTATTGACGCGATCAAACACAGGCTCCTCAACCATGCTGCGGCGCAAATAGCCTTCATCATAACCAAGCCGCACGCCTTCATTGACAGCTTCCGTCACATCACCGCCAACAAGGTGCAGGTCTTGACCAACATTTAAATATACAACAAGTGTGCCAGTGTCCTGACACATGGCCTGATGTTCTTCACGCGCCAGGCGCGCATTGGCCAAAATTTGATCAAAGCAATAAATGCCAAAAGGAGATTCTTCCTTCTCCCGGCCATCAACAAGTGCCTGCTCTACATCTTTTGGCAGGTCTGTATTAACTTCCACAGCAAAATGCCGAATGGCTTCTGTGATTTTTTTTACATTTAAAGTTTTCATTGAAAAAGCTCCTTTTGAAAAAAGAGACTGCACGGCAGTCTCTTTTTCTCTTTTATTCATTAACCTTCAAAAGCTTTGGTGAGTGGTGGCACAACCTGTTTCTTTCTGGATACGACACCAGCCAGTTCTGCAAGGCCATCTGTCACAGTCACGCCAAAAGCACTTTCAACCTTTGCAGTCTCGGTGCCTGTAATCAACGCAGTAGAGTTGCTGTCGAGAATATTGGTAATGAGCAGCACGAAAAGATCATAGCCTTCTTTTTCACTATTCTTCTGCATGAGTTCGGTCAATTCTGCTTTGCGGGTAAGCACATCGTTAACATCAACGGTATTAACCTGAGCGATACGAACGGTTGCATTGCCCATTGGGAAGCTCTTAGCATCAAGATCTAAAAGTTCTTCGCAAGATTTTGCAGAGAGATTGGTGCCAGCTTTTAACAGATCCAATCCATAAGTATTATAATCTACGCCAGCCAAAGCTGCCAACGCAATAATGGCCGCTTCGTCTTCTGGTGTGCAGGTTGGAGACTTCATCAAAAGCGTATCACTGATGACAGCTGAAAGCATCATACCAGCCATATCTTTTGGAATGTCAACACCTTGTTCATTGTACATCTTATAAAGAATGGTGCTGGTGCAGCCAACGGTTTCAGCGCGATAGTTGAGCGGCTCAACAGTTTCAATATTCGCAATGCGATGATGATCAACAACGCTCCAGATGCGATAGTCGCCGCGGTCTGGCAGAGACTGCTGTGCTTCATTATGGTCAACCAGTGCCAAGATCGTATCGGCATCGGCCACTTCAGCAGCCTTTTCAATAACCTTTGGTGCAGCTACACCAAAATGATCCAACGCAAACTGTGTTTCTTCGGATGGCGCACCCAATGCATAAGCAGTGGCTTCATGACCCGTTTGATTCAACAAGTACGCATAGCTAATAGCGCTGGCGATGGAATCCGTATCCGGATTGGCATGCCCAAATACAAGAACTTTACTCATGATTGATATTCCTCTTTCCTCTTTACAGTAATATTGACAGCGACAACGTCGCTTGATGGCTTTCATACCAATAATTATAGTAGCAAATTTTCTCGCTGTTGCCTAGGATTATTTCTGCACAGGTTCATCCATGCGTGATGCTTCACCAAGAAATTTCTGTTTCGTGTAGATGCCATAGTGACCACTAACCAAAAAAGCGACAATAGCAACCAACATAAAAAACGGCATCCCTTGCGCACCAAAAACTTCCACGCCAATAAACAGCGGCGCAAACAACGTCTTCGTTGCTGCACCAAAAACCGCCACGCTCCCCATAGCAGCAAAAAGCGCGACCGGCAAACCAAGCGAAAGCGCCAAAAAAGATCCAAGCGTTGCACCGATGACAAAAAGAGGCGTCAATTCCCCGCCTTGAAAGCCTGCCGCAAGAGTCATCACCGTCAGCAACAATTTTAGCAGCCAATCATACCAATGAATGTCCCCGCCAACAAATGCATTGTTGAACAGCTCATCGCTTAGACCGGAATAACGCCCGTCCCAAGCCAACAAGAATACCACCGCTAGGACACACCCAACAAGGAAAATACGCAAGCGTGGATCATCGATGAGAAGCGCGAGATAAATGCGCAAATGATTGAGCAGCCATGAAAACGCCCAGCCAACGGCACCAAAAACAATTCCAGTCAAAATGGTGATGATCATAAGGCGTCCATTCAATTCCGGCACATAGCCAATCGGCATGGCCATTGCTGACAGCCCCATTGCTCGCGCTGTAAAAGAAGCACAATAAGCAGCAATCAATGCCGGCGCAAGTGCTTCATAATAAATCGACCCTACAACCAGAACTTCCAACGCAAAGAACGTGGCCGCAATTGGCGTACCAAAAAGCCCAGCAAAACCGGCTGCCATCCCGCTGGCAAGAATAATTTGCCGTCGAAAATCAGACGGCGCAAGCCGCGCAAACTGCATGGATAACGTCGCACCAATCTGAACAGCCACCCCTTCTCGGCCAGCACTGCCGCCAAAAAGATGCGTCATCCAAGTAGAAAAAATCGTCATCGGCACCATACGCAGCGGAATGGATGACTCTCGGCCGTGACCGACATCAAACACAAGACCCATACCACGCTGTGCACGTCCACCCCAGCGCATGTTTACGGTCATAATGATTAACCCTGCCACGCCTAAAAACGGAACAACCCACAGCAAATAGGATGCCCGCCATTCATTGATCAGCAGCAGGCCGCGGCCAAAAATGGCTGTCACAACACCGACGCAAACACCAATGATCACAGAGAGAATCGCATAGATAAAAAATTTACGCAGCGTATCTACCAATGCCTGCCAATGAAAAGGTTCTAAAGCATTGACCGAGCGTGCCGATTTTCGCTTCCAGGCACGCATACGCCGAAAAAAATCGCGCTGCCAATTGCTGAAACGCCTCACACAACCACCTCCTACTCAAACTGTTCTCATTCTATCATGGTATTCCAGCTCCGGCAAGCACACCCGCGGCTTTACACCACCGAAAACCTAGTGATATAATAGCATCATTATTACGTTTTCATCGGAGGCCATCATGAACAAAATTAAGAAAGCTGTCATTCCTGCCGCAGGACTTGGCACACGTTTTTTGCCTGTCACCAAAGCTGTTCCGAAAGAATTGCTGCCAATCGTCGACGTTCCGACTTTACAAGTAATCTTGGAAGAAGCTGCTGCCAGCGGCATTGAGGATGTGCTGCTTGTCGTTAGCGATCAAAAGCAGGCCATTCGCACACATTTTTCACCAGCGCCTGAACTTGACGCGTTTCTCTTTGACCACGGCAAAGAAGCATTACAGGCTCGCATCGCCAAGATCCCAGAGATTGTGAATCTCCATTATATTGTTCAAGAAGAACCCCGCGGCCTCGGCCACGCTGTGTCACTCGCCAGAGATTTCGCCGATGGGGACGCCATCGCTGTCCTGCTTGGTGACGATGTTGTCGCTGCTGAACCACCAGCGTTGGCACAACTGATCGATGTATACGAACACACCGGCACGTCTGTCATTGGCGTTCAGCCTGTGGCCGAAGAAGCCATCCACAAATACGGCATCGTTGCACCTGCTCAGGATCTGAAACAAGACTGCTGCCCAATCGCCAGCTTGGTTGAAAAGCCAGCCGCAAAAGAAGCGCCAAGCAATCTTGCCATCCTCGGCCGTTACATCATCACACCTGCGCTTTTTGACATTCTTGATGCCACCGAGCCCGGCAAAGGCAATGAAATCCAACTCACCGATGCCCTCAACACCTTAGCTGCGCAAGAAACAATGACCGCCTGCGTCTTCAGTGGCCGCCGCTACGATGTTGGCGATCAGCTTGGATTCATTGAAGCCAACATTGAATTTGGCTTGAAACGACAAGATATAGGCCCTGCCCTTGCTGCCTATCTGAAAGACCTCGCTGCGCGTCTTTAATTGCGCCATCTCATGATTATTTCACAGGGAAGTGCTCTTCATGTCTGATCAAATGAATTTATTCTCTGCTGCCAGTTCATCCAGCCATACCCATGCACCTTTGGCTGATCGTATGCGCCCTCAAAATCTGGATGAAATTGTCGGCCAGGATGCGCTCATTGGAAAAGGGAAATTGCTGCGGCGAGCCATTGAAACAAACCGGCTGTCCTCCATCATTCTATGGGGCAGTGCGGGCTGCGGCAAGACAACCCTCGCTTCTGTCATCGCCAAAGTTACCAAGCGTCCTTTTGCCCGTCTCAACGCGGTGACAGAAGGTCTGCCAGAGTTGCGCAAACTTATTAAGAAGGCAGAAGATGAACAGCAGCTTTATGGCCGTCAAACCATTTTATTCATCGATGAAGTCCATCGTTTTAACAAGGCACAACAGGATGGACTTTTGCCTTCTGTTGAAAACGGTACCATCATTCTGATCGGTGCAACCACGCAGAACCCCTATTTCAGCATCAATCGTGCTCTATTATCACGTTCGTTGATTTTTCAACTGCAGCCGCTGACAAAGTCTGATATCATTACACTGCTTAAACGCGCTTTGACTGACCGCGAACGCGGCCTGGGCACCTATCATGTCGATATTTCTGATGAAGCCTTGGAACATTTCGCCAATTTTTCCCAAGGCGACGCCCGCATGGCATTAAATGCCCTGGAACTGTCGGTATTATCCAGTCCGGCAGACGACGCTGGAACCATTCATGTAGACCTTGCGGTTGCCGAGGAATCCATCCAGCGACCAGCTGTCAGCTATGATGGTACCGGCGATGAACATTATGATATTATTTCAGCTTTTATAAAAAGCATGCGCGGCAGCGATCCGGATGCCGCCCTCTATTATTTGGCACGCATGCTCGATGCAGGTGAAGATCCGCTCTTTATCGCTCGGCGCATTGTTATCCTTTCCTGTGAAGACATCGGCATGGCCGATCCGCAAGCACTGGTCATCGCCCAAAGCGCTGCCAACGCCCTGCAATTTGTCGGCATGCCGGAAGGACGCATCATCCTCGGTCAGGCAGTCGTTTACATGGCCACCGCGCCAAAAAGCAACTGTTCTTACATGGGCATTGAGCGCGCCCTTGCTGACGTGCGCCACGGCAAAAACGGCCCAGTGCCAAACCATTTGCGCGACAGCCATTATGCCGGCGCCAAGGAACTTGGCCATGGCATTGGCTATAAATATCCTCACAACTTCCCTATGCATCAGGTTGAACAGCAATATTTACCGGACACCATGGTTGGCACCCAATACTATATTGAAGACGATACAGTTATCGCCCGTAAGAAAGGATCCTCTCATGAGTAAAGTTGCCCTAGGGCTCAGCGGCGGCGTCGACAGCTCCGTCACTGTGCATCTCCTTCAACAAGCCGGCCACGAGGTGGTCGGCATCCATATGCGTTTGACACCAGAAAGCAGCCGCGATCAGCAAAGTGCCAACGATGCACGCGCTGTGGCAGAGCATTTTGGCATCGACTTTCATATACTTGATGCCCAGGACGCTTTTGCACGTAAAGTCGTGCAGCCTTTTGCCGACGCCTATCTTCAAGGGCAAACACCAAATCCCTGTGTGCGCTGCAATGCCACCATCAAATTTGGACTGCTCTGGCAAGAGGCACAGCGCCTAGGCTGTGATGCATTAGCCACTGGCCACTACGTGCGCATTATCCACAACAGCAATGAAACAAAATTGGCGCGGGCCATGGACCCTGTCAAAGATCAATCCTACTTTTTATGGGGCATCTCACGTGATGTTCTGCCTCATATTCTCTGCCCACTTGGCGATTATCACAAAGAGGAAACAAGGGCGCTTGCCGAAAAGTGCGGTCTGATCACTGCCCACAAAAAAGAATCACAGGAAATCTGCTTTATTCCTGACGACGACTATGCCGCCTTTCTGCAAAATTATTGTCCAGAACGTTTGCCTGGCAGCGGTCATTTCATTGATGCCGACGGCCAGGTCCTTGGCACACATCAAGGGGCTTGGCGCTACACCATCGGCCAAAGACGCGGCCTTGGTCTCGCGCTCGGTTACCCAGCTTACGTCACTGCCACAGACTGCCAAGCCAATACCGTTTCTGTCGGCAGAAACGACGACCTGTTTCACAGCGGCCTCATTGCACATCAGGTCAATTTTTTGACAGATCAGGCCGTCTCCGGCAGCGGACAAATCAAAATTCGCTCCCGCGACCGTGGCACATCAGGTTCCTGGCGGATGAACGGCGACCAGCTTCTCGTTCATTTCGACACACCTGTTCGCGCCATCACACCTGGACAAAGCGTTGTCCTATATGATGGCGACTGCGTCCTTGGCGGCGGCATCATAGTAGACACATTCTCCTTTTCAGAAAGGACTTAATTTATGTTAACAACAGAACAAAAAGAGGAGCTTTACCGCTTCCTCTGTAAAAAATTGAATTATGGGACGCACCCCATCAATGACATTGCCCAGCTTATGGCGGACAATCACATTTCCAGCCGTAATTATGGCTACGGCCGGTTAAAAAACATGCTGCGAGATATTCCGGAATACCTCACTCTGCTGCCGCCTGAAAATGGCAGCGAAGAAATACGGGTCCGCTTCTCCATCTGGCAGCGTCCAAAACACGCCAATAAGGCCAACAAATCTCAGAAAACAAAAACTGTGCTCGCTGGAAAAACACGCCGCGCACGTGCCACAGCCATTTCTAAAACGACCCAGCAAACAGTCACGCCAAAACTGCCAGAACCGCCAGACTCTCTCTTGGCACACACACAGCTTGACAGTCAGATGCTTCACTTGCTGGCACTCAAAACTGGCCGCGTGCAGGCGTCATTGCCAGGACTGCTCGAAAGCAGCTATCAACAAGCCAAAGCGTCGGCTTCTCTTGATTACAGCCGCGACAAACTCGGCTTCCGTCTGGATGTGCCTGCAAAAAATGGCAAGCCGATTTATCTAACCTTTAAACGCCCGCTGACATCAGGCAAACACGCCGCCCCTTTTGCGCTCATCTATATTGACGACAACGAAGCAGCAACGTCGAACTTAGAAGTGAACAAAATTAAAGGGGACAATCCCGCACAAGCACTTGAAAATTTTGCCTTTCTTGGCCGTTGGGAAGATTTCCTGCAAGCACTCGCCGATATGGCAACACCGGAGGATTGGGATTTTCCTACTGCTGAAAAGAAAAATTTCTACATTCTCAAGAAATACATCCAATACACCTTCTACCGCATTCAATTGGAAGGGAAAGTTTTACTCAGTCAGGACGGACGCCTCGCAGCATTTAACACCGGTCTCGTCGATCGACACTTTGACGAGATCTATGCTTGCTTCGTTCCAAATATAGCTGGTGAATCACCTTGGCTTTTTAAAGAATTTTGCATTGCAGGCCATTTTGGCATGGGAAAACAGCTTGTTCAGAACTTCAACCCATTGCCACATCCTGCCACTTATTTCCAGCATCAAGGCGATTTGCTTTTTGATCTCACCCAAGAGATTCACTGTGATTATGAACACATCCTCATCGAAAACATCGATCGTTTTCCATTATTCTATTTGAAGAGTCAATTCTACGATCATAAGAAGGCCATGAAAATTCTTGGCGATATTGAGCACGCCAAAGACGACAGCCAGCGCGAACATCTCTTTGAAAAAATCCGCAGACTGTTGGAAGAGGACATGCTCCTTTATAATCGCCTCAAGAATCGTCTGGATGACGCGGTCTTACTCTCACGAAAGGAGGTGCGCTGGAACTATCACACCGCCATTCCTTCTTATTATCCATCACGCAATACCATGAATTTTATGCTGCCGCTGCATCTATCCAGCGATGACACGGTTGATATCGTGCTCGTCGTTGAATTGACACCAGCCGGCAACTACCAGGGACAGACCATTCTCACCTGCGATCAAGCATACATTGACGCACGTCTTGTCTGCAGCCTGAAGAGCCACTGGCTCGATCTTCAAGGGATGCGCTGACTCATTTTTATTCACACATTGAGAAAAGGAATCATCAATCATTAAAAGGGGAGTTCTATGAAAACAACATCATCTACACATCCATTGGTCAAACTGTTTCCATTGCTTGGACAAAAGCGTGACAATCTGCGCACAGAAATTCTCGCTGGGTTGACCACCTTTCTAACCATGGCCTATATCATTGCCATCAATCCAAGCATTCTTTCAGAAACCGGCATGAGTGCTGGTGCGCTCGTCACGGGTACTTGTTTGGCGGCTGCTCTCGGCTGCTTCCTCATGGGCTTCATCGCAAACTTGCCTTTTGGCTTAGCCAGCGGCATGGGGCTCAACGCCTTTTTTGCTTACAGTGTCGTACTTGCTTATGATATTCCATGGCATGTAGCACTGACGGCTGTTTTTGTTGAAGGTATTATCTTTATTTTACTTACTGCATGCAAAGTGCGTGAAGCCGTGGTCAATGCCATCCCTATCAACATGAAGCTTGCCGTTACCGGCGGTATCGGCTTATTCATCGCCTTTCTAGGGCTCATCAACGGCAGCATTGTTGCCGCAGATGAATCCACCCTCGTTACCTTGAACCACTTCACATTGCCAGCCATCATTACCTGCATCGGCGTTGTTATCATTGCCGCTCTGGACAAACGCGGTGTTCGCGGCTCCATCCTGATCGGCATCGTCGTCTGCTCCATCATCGCTTGGGGATATGCAGTAATTGATCCAGAATCTGCAGCGAATCTTGGCATTAGTTTGCCAACTGGCATCGTAAAGTATGAATCCATTGCACCAATCGCTGGTCAAATCGACTTTGGTTATCTGCTCCATCCTGCAAACCTCAGCAACTTTCTCGTCATCATGTTGACCTTCCTCTTTGTCGACTTCTTCGACACCGTCGGTACACTTGTCGGCGTTTGCTCCAAGGCCAACATGCTTGATGAAAATGGCAATGTACCAAATGCTGGACGTGCACTCATGGCTGACGCTCTGGCAACAACAGCCGGTGCCTGCCTTGGGGTTTCCACTGTTACCACCTATGTAGAAAGCTCCACCGGCGTCAGTGTCGGCGGCCGCACAGGCTACACTGCCGTCACAGTTGGCTGCCTCTTCTTGGTGGCAATGTTCTTCTCGCCGATTTTTATCGCCATTCCATCCTGCGCTACAGCGCCAGCGCTGATCTACGTTGGTTATCTTATGCTCAGCGCCGTCAAGGATGTCGATTTCAAGAACATCACCGAAGGTCTTCCAGCTTTCGTTACCATTCTCGCCATGCCGCTGACCTATTCTATCGGTGACGGCCTGACGCTTGGCGTGCTCAGCTATGTTGCTGTCAACCTTCTTTATAACATCATGGCACCTGCTGAAAAGCGTAAAAAAGTTTCTATTGTCATGATCGTTTTGGCAGTGCTCTTTATTCTCAAACTGATCTTTATTTAATCTTTTATCAATGGATCAACGAAAATAGGCAGTGATCTGTGGGTATACCTCACAGGTCACTGCCTATTTTTTTCTTAAAGGTTCTTGATATAAAACCGATTCATCGTCATATGCGGGGTTGGTACAGGCTGTTCGATACGCTCATAGCCGTGTTTTTCATAGAGTGCACACGCCGCTTCAAGACAGGTGTGGGTTTCCAGGTAAAGCTTTTTATAGCCAGCTTCGCGTGCGCCTTCTTCCACCGTCTCCATGAGCAAATGGCTGATGCCACGTCCTTTTACAGTGTCATCGAGATAAAGCTTCTGCAGTTCCGCACAATCGGGTACACCTGGAAATTCAGCAAATCCTACGCCGCCAATGACACGGCCGTCGTCATCAGTGACAATAACATAGCCTCTTTTTTCCGGCGCTGCATCATAGAACGCACTGAGGTGTTCCAGCTCAGGATCAAAATACGCCGTACCAGGAATATCAAGATGCGCTGCGCGCAGGTTATCGCGAATAATGGCCGCTATTGCTGCATCATCCGCTGCGGTAATGGGTCTGATATGCACCGTCCCATCGATCAACTGATAAACTTTCTCCATTTTTTACGCCTCCATGCTTTCATACCGTCATTATACTGGATGCTGCATACAAACGCCATCGTTCTATTTGTTGCGCTTGGTGCCATTGTATAGAAACGCATTCGTATCCATTTTATAAAAGCTGCCTTTATCAATGCCGATCGGCCGCTTACAGTTTGGGCAAACAATCTTGTCGCCCTGCAATTCTTCATCCACATACCATTTTGAAATGCGCGCCTTATGACAGCGCAGCACTTCGCCATGACCGATCTTATCGTATTTCCAGAGCTTGGTTTTGCAGGTTGCACAGCGAATGGTCAACATGCTTCATTCTCCTTTCCAACGTTCAAAAAATCAGCAACACTTTTCGTCCTTCAGCGGCTGCGTTCGACGACGGCCGATATTTTTCACGAGAAATCGCTGCATAATTATAAAAAATTTGCAAATAGTATGCGTCAACGCTTTACAACGCCAAAGAAATGTGATATTCTTTAGAAAACTTTTACCATACAGGTGATTAAAATGTCAACCAATACTGTTAATCAGGCAACCCAATATTACTTTAGCTACTTTACCTTTACTGTCTTCAGTAAGGGTTTTTTGGGTTATCCTGAAAACAGCACTATCTGACATTTTATATGTGAGAGATAGCAACTGCACGGAGGATAATCCCCGTGCAGTTTTTTTGTACTTATAATTATTTCTCATTCACCCCATTTGAAAGGAGCACTTATTCATGATTATTAAACTCAGACAAAATGCAGACCAGGCACAAGTTCAGCAACTGACCGATTGGCTCAAATCTATGGACCTTCATCTCTACTTCTCCGAAGGCGATTCCTACTCCATCATCGGTTTGGTTGGTGATACGTCCCGTGTAGATATTGAACTCATCGAAGCGCTGGAAATCGTCGACAGCGTTACCCGCATCCAGGAACCTTACAAAAATGCCAACCGCAAATTCCACCCACAAGATACGGTCATCCACGTTGGCGATGCGACCATCGGCGGCGGCACGCTGACGCTCATCGCTGGTCCTTGCTCTGTTGAAAGCGAACCACAGATCATCGAAGTGGCACAGCGCGTTAAAGCGGCTGGCGCAACCATTCTTCGCGGTGGCGCATTCAAGCCTCGCACTTCTCCTTACTCCTTCCAGGGGATGGGCGCTGAAGGCATCCAGCTGCTCTTAAAAGCAAAGGAAGCCACCGGCCTGCCAATCATTTCTGAAGTCATGGATATTTCTCAGCTGCCTCTGTTCGAAGATGTCGACATTCTGCAGATCGGCGCCCGCAATATGCAAAACTTCAATCTGCTCAAAGAAGTTGGTAAGATGAACAAGCCTGTGCTGCTCAAACGCGGTCTCTGCGCAACCTACCAGGAATGGCTGATGAGCGCCGAATACATCATGGCTGGCGGCAATATGAACGTCATCCTCTGCGAACGCGGCATTCGCACATTCGAAACCAAGACCCGCAACACACTCGACATCTCTGCCGTACCAATGCTGCGTGAGCTGACCCATCTGCCAATCGTTGTCGACCCTAGCCACGCTGCTGGTATTCGCCGCATGGTACGTCCTCTCAGCATGGCTGCTGTTGCTGCTGGCGCCGATGGTCTTATGATCGAAGTTCACAACGACCCAGAACGTGCTAAATGCGATGGCCCTCAGTGCCTGCGCCCTGAAACCTTCGACGAAGTAGCTGCAGATGCCCTTAAACTACATGCATTCTGCCAGAAGGAACTGCATCAATGATCACTTCAACCATTGATGTAAAAACCGGACAGCCTTACAAAGTTTATGTTGGTCATCAGTTGCTGGACGAGGTCGGTGCCATGCTTTCGCAGCTGCACCGTCCTTGCCAGGCCATGGTGGTCAGTGACACAACCGTTGCACCGCTCTATTTGGAACGCTTGACCACCAGCCTCAAAGAAGCTGGATTCCGCGTCATGACCAGTGTGGTGCCAGCTGGCGAATCCAGTAAAAGTTTCCCCGTGTTTGAAAAACTGATGAACGATTGGAGCCTGGCTGGATTGCACCGCAGCGACCTCGTCGTTGCACTGGGCGGCGGTGTCGTCGGCGATTTGAGTGGTTTTGCGGCTGCCTGCTACCAGCGCGGCATTCCTTTTGTACAAGTTCCAACCACCTTGCTTGCCGCTGTCGATTCTTCGGTTGGCGGCAAAACCGCCATTGATATTGACGCAGGCAAAAATCTCGTCGGTGCATTCTACCAGCCATTGGCAGTCTACTGCGATGTCGACTGCATTGCCACGATGAACGCACATGATTTTGCCGACGGTGTTGCCGAAAGCATCAAGTACGGTGTGCTGCACAATCCTGCGTTGTTCGACCGTATTGCCAGCGAAAAACTGACACAAACGTCCAGCGATCTGGATGCTATTGTTAAAGACTGCGTCGCCTATAAAAATCAGATCGTCAGCGAAGATGAACGCGAAAAAGGCACCCGTCAGCTGCTCAATCTGGGGCACACGTTTGCCCACGCCATTGAACAGCTTTCCGATTTTGCCACCAGCCACGGTCACGCCGTCGCGATCGGCCTTGCCATGATGGCACGCGCCTGCCTCCGCAAAGGCTGGAGCGAACCAGGCACCGCCACACGCATTGAACGCGCACTGTTGGCAAACAATCTGCCCATCACCTGCGACTATGAAGCCACTGCTATGCTAGAGGTCTGCCGCCGTGACAAAAAAGCCGGCAGCAGCGCCATCACCATCGTTGTGCCGCATGCCATCGGCGACTGCGGGCTGCGCACTGTGGATTATAACACTCTGCTGGAATTGCTCCAGCTTGGAAAGGAGCCGCTTTGATATGAAACTTTCACCAGCAACTCTTGGCGGAAATATCGCCGCAATTCCATCAAAATCAGCGGCGCATCGTCTTTTCATCGCGGCCAGCCTGGCTGATCGTTCCTCTCAATGGCAGCTGCCTACAAGCTCTGTCGACATTGATACAACCCTTGCCTGCATGAAAGCTTTGGGCGCTGAGATTGTCCAAAACGACAGCACCATATCCATCACACCAATCCATCGTGCCAGCAGCCATCCCTGCATCAACTGCTGCGAAAGCGGGTCCACGCTGCGTTTTCTTTTGCCAGTAAGCGCAGCGCTTGGCATCAGCGCCGACTTTGTTGGTGAAGGGAGACTGCCTGAACGGCCAATTTCCGACATTCTCAATGTCCTTCATCAGCTTGGTGCGACAACCACCGCCGATCATTTGCCGCTGACCATTTCCGGTCCGCTGCATGGCGGCCAGGTGTCTCTGCCAGGACATATCAGCAGCCAATACCTCACCGGCCTGCTTCTGGCGGCGCCATTGTTAAAAGAAGACCTCGATATCACACTGACAACGCCTCTGCAGTCGCGTCCATACATCGACCTCACGCTTGATGTTCTGCGCCGTTTTGGCGTAGCGGTTGATGAAGACGGCACCCATTTCCACGTTACCGCCGATGCCTGCTATCGTCTGCCTGAAGATGGCAGCTGTGTGATTGAAGGCGATTGGTCCAATGCTGCCTTTTTCTTGGCAGCTGGTGCCCTTTCTGCGCCGGTCACCATGACGGGACTGGATACCAACTCCAGCCAAGGTGACAAAGTCATCCTTGAACTGCTGCGTGGTTTTGGCGCAGACGTCCAAATTGAAAACGGCACCATCACCGTTTCCCCTGCACCATTGCAGGCGCAAACCATTTCTGTCAAGGAAATTCCTGACGCTCTGCCAATCCTCTCTGTGATTGCTGCACAAGCTGAAGGCACCACCGTCTTTACCGACATTGAACGCCTGCGCCTCAAAGAAAGTGACCGCATTGCCACCACCTCAGCCATATTAACGGCTATGGGCGTGCCTTGTGAAAGCGATGAACACACCATGCGCGTCACCGGTGTCAAACAGCTCCACGGCGACTGCACGGTAGACAGTGCCAACGATCATCGTATTGCGATGGCTGCAGCCATTGCAGCGCTGAACTGCAACGCCCCAATCACATTAAATGGTGCTAGTGCAGTCAACAAATCTTACCCTCATTTCTTCAACGACTATGCATCCTTAGGAGGTGTTTGTGATGGCATCTAGTATTGGTACACACTACCGCTGTGCCGTCTTTGGTGAAAGCCACGGCAAAATGATCGGTGTGGAAATCGACGGCATGCCGCCAGGCGAAGCCATTGATGAAGCAGAACTGGCGCAGTTCATGGCGCGTCGCGCACCAGGCTCCAGCAAACTCACCACCCAACGCAAAGAAGCCGACGCTGTGCAGTTTGCCTGCGGCCTCATGGACGGCGTGACCACAGGGTTTCCGCTGATGGCCTACATTGAAAACACCAATCAGCGCTCTAAAGACTATTCCAACCTGCTTGACCATCCGCGCCCATCACATGCTGACTACACCGCCTATGTTCACTATAAAGGCCACGCCGACATGCGCGGCGGCGGTCATTTTTCCGGTCGTCTTACAGCACCGCTCTGTATTGCCGGCGGCATGGCAAAGCAAATTTTGCGGCGCCGCGGCATTCACATTGGTGCACAACTGCTGCAAGTTGCCGATGTAAGCGGAACAGCTTTCGATCCTGTCACCATTGATGCAGCGACCCTCGAAGGCATGGCAGACAAAGCCTTTCCAACACTGGAAGACCAAGCAACTCAGGCCATGCAAACAGCCATCGAAAACGCTGCTCGCGAAGGCGACAGCGTCGGTGCCATCGTTCAGGGCGCTGCCATCGGTGTACCCGTTGGCCTCGGCGGCCCCATGTTTGACGGTATCGAAAACCGTTTGGCACAGGCCCTCTTCGGCATTCCTGGCTGCAAAGGGATTGACTTTGGTGCGGGCTTCGACTGCGTCACCATGCGTGGCAGCGAACACAACGATCCTTTCACCATGAAAGATGGCAAAGTAACGCCTGTCAGCAACCATGCCGGCGGTATTCTCGGCGGCATCAGCTCTGGCGCACCGATCACCGTTCGCCTGGCCATGAAGCCAACGGCATCCATTTCCAAAGAACAGCGGACTGTTTCACTCTCGAAACATATCGATGAACCGCTCGTCATCACCGGCCGCCATGATCCCTGCATCGCCATCCGTGCCGTGCCAGTTGTCGAAGCAGTGATGGCCATTGTTATCTTAGATTTATTATTGGAGGAGCACAAACTATGAAAAATTTAGATGAAATCCGCGTTGAAATCAACGCTGTTGATGATGAACTGCTGAACCTTATTATTAAGCGTCTTGATTTGACCAAGGATGTCGCAGAATATAAAAAGGAAAACAACCTGCCAATCCTCGATCGTGACCGTGAACTCTGGATTCTCGATCATATCACTGAAGACAAGAGCGCTGACCTCGTTGTGCCGCTGCGTGAAACCTATGAAACCCTGTTCCGCGTCAGCCGCTTCCGTCAATCTCAGCTCATTGAGCCGGATGAAAGCTTCATCAACGGCGTTATTGCTACTTTCACCGACGACGCCTTCCCAACCAGCGGCAGCGTTGCCATCACCGACGATCCTAACGATCTGCCTGTGGCACAAGCTCTGTTCGATAACCCACGCTGCATTACTCTGAATAACGACATGAAGATCGTCGATGCCGTCAATCTCGGGCTTGCACAATATGGCATTCTGCCAATCGAAGACAACCGCTCCGGTGCAAAGGCGCTCACCTACGACCTGCTCCTCAAAAAAACCTGCCACATTGTGCGCGGCATCAAAGTCAACCTTCATTATAAATTGGTTTCTGCCAACAATGTGCCATTCACCAGCTTGAAAACCGTTGTTGTCGATCGCCGCTCTTACTACCACTGCTCCGAATTTTTGGCCACCCTCAACTGCAACATTGTTGAAAAAGGTGCCGAAGACATCAGCGAAGAAATTGCAGACCCTAGCGACGATTTCATCGCATGGATTGTGCCAGCCCACTTGGAAATATCTGATCAACTGCATGTTCTGCGTCAGGAAGTGGCCAATCCTGGGGACTACATTCGCTACATCTGCCTCGCTAAAACACCACGCATTCATCCAGACGCTGACAGCATCAGCCTGATGTTGTCGGTGCCAAATGTATCCGGTGGCCTTGACGACGTTCTGTCGCCACTGGCAGCCCTCGGTGTCAACCTGACCCTTTTGGAAAGCCGTCCAATCGTTGATGGCAACCACACCACCCACCGCTTCTTCATGGATATGGACAGCAACATCCGCGAACCACAGGTGCAAGCCATCATCAATCAACTGTCCCGTGACTGCCCAGCGTTCAGCCTGCTTGGGGCTTACAAAAATGTGGAGATTGAACTATGAGCTTCGGACTCCTTGGACGCACGCTAGGCCATAGTTTCTCACCACAGATTCATGCACAAATCGGCGACTATGATTATCAACTTTACGAAGTAGAACCAATGGACATCACAGCCTTTTTTGAGAGCAGTGATTGGCAGGGCATCAACGTGACCATTCCTTACAAAGAAACGGTGATGCCCTACTGCGACGAAATTGACGAAAAAGCTCAGCGCATCGGTTGTGTCAACACCCTTGTACGCCGCGCCGACGGCACGCTTTTCGGCACCAACACCGACTACGACGGCCTTGCCTTTGCACTGGACAATGCCGGTATTGCCATTGAAGGGCGCAAATGTCTCGTTCTTGGCAACGGCGCTACATCCAAAACAGTGACAACCGTGCTTACCGATAAAGGCGCACGCGAAGTCATCGTTTTCGGCCGTCACGATGCTGTTCCGTACAGCGACATCGCTCTGCATCATGACGCAGAAGTCATTGTCAATGCCACCCCTGTCGGCATGTACCCCAACAACGGCGGCCGCCTCATTGATCTTGACGGTTTCAGCCAGCTTGAAGCCTGCTTCGATGTCATTTACAATCCACACCGCAGCCGCTTTCTGCTCGATGCAGAACGGCGCGGCGTCACTGTTTGTGATGGGCTGCCGATGCTTGTTGCTCAGGCCGTATTTGCTGCTAAATATTTCATCGGGCTGAAAGATGTTGAAGCACACATTGCACCCATTCTGTCACGCATGGTGGAAGATGACGAGAACATCGTGCTCATTGGCATGCCCGGTGTTGGCAAAACCACCGTTGGCGAAGCGCTTGCTGCACGCCTCGGCCGTCGCTTCATCGACATTGACAGTGCGGTTGAAGAAAAATATGGCAGTGTGCCAGACTACATTAACACCCACGGCATCGACGCTTTTCGTGCCGTTGAAACCGAAGCCATTGCCGCCTGCGGCAAAGAACATGGCCTTGTCATCGCCACCGGCGGCGGCAGCGTCACCGTTCCTGCCAACAAAGACCTCTTGCGTCAAAACGGCCGCATTTACTGGATTGAACGTCCGCTGGAAGATCTGCCAACCGACGGTCGTCCATTGTCAACTGGCGGCTTAGAAACGCTGCGACGTCTTTATGACGAACGCCTTGTCTGCTACACCGATTTCGCCGACTGCCGTTTGCAAAATGACGATGTCGCGCAAACGGTTACACATATTTTGGAGGATTTTCATGAAGCTATGCATCATTAACGGCCCAAACCTCAACATGCTTGGCATCCGCGAACCAGACATTTACGGCCGCACCACCTACAAAGATCTCTGCACTTTGATCCAGAACCATGCTGAAAAACGCGGCATCGACGTTGATATTTATCAAAGCAACCACGAAGGTGATCTTGTGGATAAAATCCAAGCTTGTTACGGCACTGTTGACGGCATCGTCATCAACCCAGCAGCATATACCCACACCTCTGTCGCTTTATTGGATGCCCTCAAAGCCGTTGCCATTCCAACGGTAGAAATCCATATTTCCGACGTCAGCCAGCGCGAAGATTTCCGTCAGATCAGCTATCTGCGTGCAGCTTGCTGCCACACCATCACTGGCCACGGCATTCAGGGCTACGTGGAAGGCATGGATTATCTTCTCGACCAAGTGCTTGCCTAAAGGGCCACTCTATAAAGAAAAAACGCACCGGAAAATCCGATGCGTTTTTTTCAACCCATTTTTGAGAAAGCCTGTACCATCATCATCAATTCAACCACAATAAACAGCAGATAACTTGGTGTCGTCCAGCATGCAGCCACAGTGCCCCTCGCGGAACGATTCTCGCGCAAATAATTGCCGATGGCTTTGCGTTTGCAAAGTAAGATAACCAAACCGCCCAAGCCGCCAATGCCTGCAAAAATTACAAACCAGAGAATCGTCTGGATATCCTCTGAAAACATGCCAGTGATTTGTCCCAACACATTGGCAAGCACAAAGTTATTAAAAATATGCAGCACCATCGACCACTTGATGGAATACTCCATCGCCACATAGCCAAAAACCAAGCCGCAGGCGAATGCGAACAGTCCCTGATTGAAATCGCCATGGAAAATCCCGAATAAGAACGCCGATGTCACAATGGCAAAGCCTTTGCCATACTTTCTAAAGCTGTTCATGACCACACCACGAAAGACCACTTCTTCCATGATCGGCCCCAAAATGCCCACATACAACAGCAAATATGGTGTTACAGGCATTTCACCCAAAGCATCTGTAGTCGTGGACAAGGAAAAGCCCAGGTTTTCGGCAATCCATTTGATGATGGGATCAATACCGCTGCTCAGCGCTTGAAAGCCCATAAACAAAACCGCGCAAGCCAAAAGCACCTTCACAGACATCGGATGCGGCTCCGGATTGCGCAGATCTTCACTGAACAACTTTCCCCGCCGTTTCAGCAATACAAACAGCGTACCCACTGCAAGCGCAATCAGCGACAGTTCTCCGCTTCGCTGAGTCATCACCTTTTGCAGCTCAGCAGGAGAAACAGCTGCATCACCTGATAAATGAGGCATGGCTATCCCAACAGCCACCACGATCGCCACCACTGATAAAATAAGGGCATAAATGAGCGCAAAGCGGCTTGTACGGCCAATATCTTTACGCACCATGTGCTTTTCATCTTTTGTTAACATGATTTGTTTTCTCCTTTCAAATCGATCATCCTATTGATGGATTTGATTATAGCAGAAAAAAACGCGACACCCTGAAATGTGTCGCGAAATGTTCTCCCAATGGAGCGAATGGTCATATCGGCAGAAAAATGCTAAGTAAAAACACACCTTCAATGCGCTGAATCTGCACACTGCCGCCATTTTTTTCTGTTTTCTCACGAATGCTAAACAATCCAAAACCATGGTTGCGCGGATCGTCCTTGCTGGTACGTCCTCGCTGCTCACCGGAACGTGCCAAAGGATTTTCCAACGTTACAACATAATACTGCTGATTTTTACGAACCGTAAACTTCAGCCACCGAAAACGCTCCTCAGAGAGACGAAGATTTTCCTCGATCGCGTTATCAATGGCATTCGCAAAAATGGCACAGGTATCAAAAGGCGACAAGCGCAACGGCGCCGCAAAAGCACCCGACACCGTAACCGCAATGCCCTCCTTACGGAATTGTGCCGCGCGCCCGTTCAAAATCGCATCCACATGGTCATCCCCTGTCTGATACAGCTGACCAGCGGTCTCCGACCATTCGGCACGATAATGCTCGAGATACTCTGCCAGTTCCTCTGTCTTCCCGGCTTCACACAACTGAGCCATGCGCGCCAAATGATGCTTCATATCATGGCGAAACGCACGAATATCCTCCTGACTCTGCTTATAGCGTTCAAAATACTGCAGCTCATTGTCAACATACTGCGCATTCAAAGCGTTCAGATGCTGATAATAGGCCGTTGTCTTGCTGCGCCACACCATCACCAGAAAAAACATGTTGTTAAACACCACCAATGCCGTCAGCATCGACACCAAAAAAGCACCACTGTCGTTGGACAGCACCGATACGTTCAGTTCTCCGTTTTTTGGATTTAAAACCACCCCCAACAGTGTGGTCAGCATGAACAGAAAAGCAGCAGCCGCATACTCCAGCACTGAAAACCGAATCGCCAACTGATCATCGTATTTTTTACGCTGACGATACACCCAGAAAATGACTGCAAAATCTGCAAGTGCCGTCAACGCCGACAAAATACCATCTTGTTTGCCATTGACCAAATCAATGCCCATGACATTAAACACAAACACCAGCGTGTTCAGCGGAAAGCCCGCAATCAACGTCAACAGCATCGTTGCAAAAACTGTCTTAATGCGTCGCACATTGGTCATTGTCCAAATACAGGTACAAATATAGCAAAACATAACCAGCATGTAGAAAAGATTATTGTTCAACACAACAGTGACAGCAAGCAGCACCCCCGCCACGCCGCCATAAACCAAGCAGCGCTCACGAGAAAGCGCGTGGCGATCCCGTGCATCAATCACAAAAGACATCAGCATCATCATCAGCAACAGATCCAATATGATCGTTACAAATTTTACCGCCATTATCCCCTCGCTGTTCTGCTCACGTAAGCCTGAAACGCAGTCTTAAACTGTTTACGCCGCAGCCGGCTCAATGGAATCTGCGCGCCATTAACCATCTGCACCGCTGACTTGTCAATAAACGCCACATAGCGCATATTGATCAGATAACTGCGATGCACACGATAAAAATCTTCGTGCTTCAGCAGTTCAGCGATGGCGTCCAACCCTTTACGGTCATAAAACGACGTATCTTTAAGCACCAGGCAGACTCTTTTGTCCTGCGCTTCGATGTAAAACACATCCTTTGCACGCACCACAGCCTCAATGTCCTTATCTTCTACATGCAGCATAAACTGGTCGGCCAGTTCATCACGGACTGCCGAGATTGCCTCCGCCAATTTCTCCGGCTGCAAAGGCTTCACCAAATAACGAAACGCCGCCACTTCATACCCCGTCAGCGCAAATTCGTCATGAGAAGTAATGAAAATAATATAGCACTCTGGCAAAAACTGACGCACCTTTTTTGCCGTTTCGATGCCGTTCATGCCGATCATTTCTATATCAAGGAGTACCAAATCATACGGCTGCGTCTGTTTATGGATGGCTGCTACCAATGCTTCGCCAGATGTAAAACCATCCACCAGCATGTCCAAGTCCTGAAAAGTCTGATCGATAAACGCACGCAGCGTCTGCTGCATATGCCAGTCATCGTCACATATCGCTATTTTCATAGACGCTCCCCCTTAAGCAAGGATTATTAGCTCCATTATATTTTGTTATCGGGAGTGAAACAAGTGCGGATTGCAGCAATGCCAACATATAAAATAAGAGCGTTGCTCTGATAAAATCAAAGCAGCGCTCTTTTTGTTATGCTCACTCCCAAATGCCAGGAGTCGTATTTTTGATGCCGGCCTCTTCGGCTTTGAATACTGGATCTTTACCAGCTTTCTTTTGACGCGTGTAATCGTCCAATGCTTTTCTGACTGTGCCATTAAGGCAGAACAAAGCAATGATATTAACGATTGCCATGCAGCCCATAGTGATGTCTGCTAATGCCCACGCGGCATCCATGGAGTTGATTGCACCAACAAACACCATCACGACACAAGTGCAGCGGAAAATGAACAGGAATACTTTGTTATCAGAGATAAAACGTGCATTAAACTCTGCGTAGAAATAGTTCCCGATCAATGAAGTAAATGCGAAAAGTGCCACGGCAGCGGTCATAAAATGAACACCCATAGATCCAAAGACCGTTTCCACAGCCGCCTGAACCAGCGGAATTCCATCCAAAGAGCCACCTTTTTCATAAACCCCGGAGAACAACACAAGGAAACCAGTGGTCGAGCAAATAATGATGGTATCAATGAAGACCGACAGCACCTGAACCAACCCCTGTTTAACTGGATGGGACACTTCAGAAGAAGCAGCAGCATTTGGCGCCGACCCCATCCCGGCTTCATTGGAGAACAGCCCGCGTTTTACCCCCATGACCAGGCAGGAGCCGAGCATCCCGCCAAAGATGGCACGGAAATCAAAGGCATCGCGGAAAAGGACACTGATCACTTCTGGGAACTTATCAATATTAGAGATGATGATAACCAGCCCAATAAAAATATAAAGCGCCGCCATGATTGGAACCAAAATGGAAGATACCTTACTGATCTTATCCACACCACTAAAGAACAACACCATGGCAATAACAGCTAAAATGATACCAAGATAAATTGGAACGCTGGAATGTTCCCAGTCATTGCTGTAATATTCAAAAGCAGAAACAATATTGAATGCCTGCAAACCATTAAAACCATACGCGAAAGTAAAGATCAAAAGCACGGCAAAGACCGTTCCCAGCCAGCGCATGCCCATGGCTTTTTCAATATAATAAGCCGGACCACCCTTAAAAATAGCACCGTCACGTTCTTTATAAATCTGTGCCAAGGTGCTTTCTGCAAAAGCAGACGCGCCGCCAATAATGGCCATGATCCACATCCAAACAAGTGCCCCAGGACCACCAGCTACCAAGGCCGTTGCAATACCAGCAATATTCCCCGTACCAACGCGAGAAGCTGTTGCCACCATCAATGCCTGGAAAGATGAAATGGCATCCTTATTGGATTTCTTTTCCATAACCACGCGAAATGTCTCTGGAAAATAACGAATCTGCACAAAACGTGTACAAAATGAAAGAAATAGACCGATGATGATCAATAATCCAACGAGGATATAAAGATACATAAAATCGTCTATCGCGACAAGTGTTTCTGTAATTGTCATCTCGATTCCCCCTAAAAATTTATAGTTATCCTGATTCTGTGCTGAAAAGCCGCATCAGGAAAAACTTCCCTACACAATGAAAACCCGGCGGCCACAAGTCGTCGGGTTTTCATATTCCATTTTCAAGATGTTCTATCAGTCGGCCCACTCAGCGCCGTATTTTTTCTGTTCATGCTTTTTAGCAAGAATCAGAACACCGATAAGAACTACTACCCCTACAATCCAGGAAATGAAAATATTCCGTGTCATGCCAGCAACAACAAAAGCCACTGCAGAAATACCTGCAACCGTCAATGCGTAAGGCAGCTGTGTGTTGACATGGTTCAGATGGAAGCACTGTGCACCAGCAGATGCCATGATTGTCGTATCAGAAATTGGTGAGCAGTGGTCACCGCAAACAGCACCAGCCATGCAAGCGCTCATAGAAATAATCATAAGCTGTGGATCGGTTTCCTGGAAAGCTGCAACAACGATTGGAATCAAAATGCCAAACGTACCCCAGCTGGTACCAGTAGCAAATGCTAAACCACAGCCAATCAGGAAAATAATCATTGGCAGGAAGTTCACCAAGGTGCCCGCAGAACCTTCAATCAAACCAGCTACATAGGTTGCTGCACCAAGGCTGTCGGTCATGGCTTTCAGGCTCCATGCGAAGGTCAAGATCAAAATTGGTGCGATCATCGCTTCAAAACCTTTTGGCACGCATTCCATAAATTCAGTGAAAGACATAACACGGCGCACCATGTAGAAAATCAACGTGAACAGCAAACCAAAGAATGAGCCCACTGCCAAACCAACGGAAGCATCACTATTGGAGAAAGAATCAACAAAGCTTGTCCCAGCAAAGAAACCGCCGCTCCAGATCATACCAATAACGCAGGTAATGATTAAAACGATAACAGGCAGCAGCATATCTACAAGATGGCCGCCTTCTTCTTTGATTTCTTCTTCAAAACCATCATAAGGACGTTCACTGGTTGTGTACAAATCGCCCTTAATGGCATTGATTTCATGCAGCTCCATTAAACCATAATCGGCTCTCAACAGAGAAAGAAGCACAATAAAGATAATGGTAAACAATGCATAGAAATTATACGGAATGCACTGGATAAAAAGAGCAATCCCATTGGTATCTCCTGGCACAAAACCAGAAACAGCTGCAGCCCAAGAAGAAATTGGCGCAATGATGCAGATTGGCGCTGCAGTCGAGTCGATCAAATACGCCAATTTTGCACGAGAAATATGGAATTTATCGGTTACAGGACGCATAACACTACCAACCGTCAGGCAGTTGAAATAGTCATCAATGAAGATCAACACGCCAAGGCCAATGGTTGCCAGCTGTGCACCAACACGATTTTTAATCTTTGTCTGCGCCCAGCGTCCAAACGCCGCTGACGCACCAGCTTTATTCATCAAAGAAACGATGATCCCAAGAATAACCAAGAAAATAATGATACCAACATTATACGGATCAGATAAAACAGCAACGATCCCTTCCGTATAAACATGTGTGATCGTTCCTTCAAAGTTAAAGCCAGAGTACAACAGCCCCCCTGCAACAACCCCAACGAACAAGGAACTATACACTTCTTTGGTGGCCAACGCCAAAGAGATGGCCACAACTGGCGGTACCAACGCCCAGATCGTCTGCTGTACAGATTCAGCTGTCGTGGTAAATGCCGCCACCAGCATCAGCGCAATCACTACGAGCAAAACAATGAGTGTCGCTGTGCTGTTCTTTTTCTTTTTTGTAGACATACCTCGATACTACCCCCTAAGCCAAAATAATATGCATAAAATTACATATATATTCCTATTTTACACTGTGAAAGCGCCATTTTCTACTGCCATTATGAAACATAAAAAAATACTATCAAATCAAATTATGATTTGATAAGATGGCACAAAAATAGGCCCTGAATAGAATGATGCAATGCACTTCCTACTCAGGGCCTATTTATTTTCATAAAAGAAATTTGAAATGCAAAAATGCCATCCATGTCTTAGCCAATGCAGCTAAAATAAAGGTTTTTCCCCATTTCAAACACGTTTCTTAATTGGCAGCCACACTTCACTATAGTAGTTATCATCCTGGATGCCTTTCTCGTACATTGCGGCGTCGTCGTAGCGTTCAATATTGATGCCGGCAGCAATTTCGTAGTCACCGTTGCCTGGGAGCCATTCGGAAAAGATCTGCTCATTCACGGCACGCAGAGACTCCGCCATCTTCCCCCTGCAAGGAAAGACGGCCCAGGTGTGTGCTGGAATCGTGCGCGTGGTGTACTCTTGTGTCAGAACCATTGCTGGATCATAGGGGTCGGCAATCAGATACTCAAAGGTATCCCCGCTCATTTGCTCGTCAATATTGATGCCGTATAATCCGCGCACGGTCTGCGCGCCACCTGCTGCAAAATGTTCCTGCCAGAAAGCTGGAACTTTTGTCGGTCCTTCGTCGTAGGTAAAGGTTGCCGCACGACAAAGAACCGTGAAAGCTTCTTTCTTTTCAATGCGATATTCCATGTTTCTTCCACCTTCCAATGAAATTTTTAGGGAAAGCGGCGCAAACGAGACAATCGCCCCACCGCTTTTTCTCAAGGCGGTCGGAGTCAACCCATGGAAGCGTGTAAAAGCTTTCGTAAAACCATCGGCTGAATCATAACCATAATCCAGCGCAATGTCCAAAATAGAGCGCTCACTCATCAATACCGCCAGACCCGCCTGTGAAAGACGCCGCCTGCGTATGTATTCGCCAACACTCATATCGCAAAGCATGGAAAACCCTCTCTGAAAATAGAACGGCGACAACGCCGCTGCCCGGGCAATGTCTTCCACGCTGAGGGGCTCCTGCAAATGTGCTTCGATATAGGCAATGGCCTTGCTGATGCTTTCACTCCATGCCATGGTTATCCCTCCTTCCATCCTCATTATAGGAAAGGTGTGGCATGCTTGCCCGACACAGAATGCTCTATTTTGTCAGAACTGTATTTTAGAGATCTTTATGGTGGAACTGTTTGTCGCCACTGGCATAGTCAGCAACAATCTGCCCCTTGCCAAAAAGTTTGTATTTATAGGTAACGAGTCCTTCTAAGCCAACAGGGCCGCGTGCATGAATTTTACCTGTGGAAATGCCTACTTCCGCGCCAAACCCATAACGGTAGCCATCGGCAAAACGTGTGGAGCAGTTATGGTAAACACCGGCGCTGTCCACCATCTGCATGAATCGCGCTGCCGCTTCGGCATCCTCTGTAAGGATGGCATCCGTGTGATGGGAGCCATATTTATTGATGTGGGCAATGGCTTCATCAACGCCGTCGACCAGTTTGACGGAACAGATGAGGTCACCATATTCTGTATCAAATTCATCTTCGCTCATCACTTCTACAGGAATGATTGCAGCAACTTCTTTTGTGCCACGCAAACGCACACCTGCTGCTTCTAACGCTACTGCGGCTTTTGGCAGGAATTCCTTGGCAATGCTGCGATCGACCAAAAGGGTTTCCATGGCATTGCAAGCAGCCGCATATTGTGTCTTGGCATCAACGATGATTGGCAGTGCTGCTTCCTGATCACAAGCTTTGTCTGCATAAATATGACAAATACCGCTGGAATGCCCCATCACTGGAATCTTCGTATTATCCATGATGTAACGCACAAATTTATTGGAGCCACGTGGAATGAGCAAATCAACATCCTGATCACAGGCGAGCAGTTCGTCAATTTCGCTGTGTGCTTCTGCTTGCAGCAAACAATTTTCTGGAAGCCCAGCACGCACGACGGCATCTTTGATTAAATGGAACAGCACACGATTGGTATTTGCCGTTTCTTTGCCACCCTTGAGAATGGCGCAGTTGCCGCTTTTCACGCAAAGGGAAGCAATCTGCACCAGTGCATCAGGACGTGCCTCAAAGATCACACCAATAACGCCAATTGGCACCGTGGAACGATAAAGTGTGAGACCCGCGTCCAATTCTCGCGCCAAAGTAATTTTATTCAGCGGATCCGGCAGCGTTTCCAACTGACGTAAACCAGAAATGCAGTCTCTTAATTTGCCTTCATCAAATTTCAAACGTTTTTTGGTGGCACCAGCCACCCCATTGGCGTCAGCGGCTGCCAGATCTTCCGCATTGGCTGCAAAGATCTCTGCCTGATGTTCTTCCAAAGCAATGGCAATCGCTTCCAAAGCAGCATTGCGGCAAGTATTGCTGGATGCCGCTAAAACAGGCGCGGCTAATTTCATACGGCGCGCTTCTTCTTTCATGTTCATAAGGTGAAGCCTCCTTTGGGATTTGAGGGAATTTTTCTCATAGTAACACAAAACCCGGCGATTGTCTCGCCGGGTTGTATATTTATTTATTTTTTCAGCGCATCACGCAGAATTGTTGAGAAATCAAGAAGGAGCATGGCGGTCAAGCCCCAAATAGCGCGCTCACCATAACGGTAAACTGGCACATCACGATTACCTTCTGTAAGTGTAGCAGCGATGGCTTCGTCTAAGCTGTCACCTGCGCGCTGCCGCTGAAATACATCCAAATGGTGCATTTCTGGCATTGTGTTAAGGAAGAAGGAAACAGGAATGGTCAGCACTTCATCCACAGCACGTGGATCTGGATCAAACGGTACCGGATCAAGACGGCAAATAAAGCTGTACACTTTCATGCCCTGCAAGCCATGATAGGTATCCATCTGATTGATCACATGCACCGCATCACGACGCACGCCCAATTCTTCGCATACTTCACGCATCGCACAAGCACCTGGTGCTTCGTCGTCGTACATTTCCCCGCCAGGGAAACAGATTTCTCCGCGCTGATGAATGATCCCTTGGTTACGCACTTCCAACACAAGATGATCCTCACCATCCACCTCAATAAGCGGCAGCATGCAAGAGAAGAATCTGCGCTTATCCGCCGCATGTGTATGATGCTGCGCAAAAATTTCGTCGATCGAATGCACTTCTTCGAGATTAAGACGTTTGCTTCCCCAAGCATCACGCAGAATCAATATCGATGCACCGATCAATAGGACAACACCGACCACTGTGTTCCAATAAATATGCTCACCGAGAAAGATGACTGCTAAAATTGGCGCAATGGCTGGCTTAATATAAAATGCAATGGCACCAGTGGTAGCATCTGAATAACGAATGGCCGTGAAATAAAAAATATAGCCAACGCCTGTAACAACGATGCCAATGTAGGCCACCAACAGCCAATTATCCGCAATGCCTGCAAAAACTGGACGCCCGGTCACCAGTAAGGCAATCAACAAAAGCAAAGAGCCGAACAAAAAACTGATGCTCGTCTGCGCCAGCGCACCCAAACGGCCAATGGTGCGTTTCCCCATAACCGTATATGCACCAAACGTTACAGAAGCAAGCAGCGTCAGCCCAAGCCCAAGAGGTGTATTGCCAGGCTGAACGTCCCATGGACGAATCATGAATACAGCCGCAATCAAGCCAATACCGCAGGCCATCCATTTAGCACGGTCCATCTTCTCCGTTGTAAACAGATGCGCAATCAGCATGGTGAAGAGTGGATTCAAGCAAATAATGGACGATGCTGTAGCAGCATTGCAGTAACTTACACCAAATTGGAAAGCCAGCATACTGATCGAAACGCCCATGACACCCACAGCAAACAGCCATAGCAAATCACCGCGTGTCAATTTTGCGCCACGTTTTTTCAGATCAGACCAGCCAAATGGCGCCAGCACCAAGCCGCCGATCAGGAAGCGAAGGAATGTCATCTGAATGGCATCCAGACTATTGCCAGCCACTTTCAGCGCCACTTCCATGGTGCCAAAGAAAAAGGCCGTTAAACATACATAAATGACAACTTTTTTCATTTTCATAATCTTTCCATACCCCCTAGCGATGAACCTTACAGCTCAAGTTTTCTACCTTAATACGAATCACTTGAATCTGCTTCAGTAAGGGTTCTGGAAAATCCCAATGTTCTTGGTGTGAATAATGGGCCATGATGGCTTGCATACCTGCACGCTTTTCCTCCAGTGTCTGCACAAGCGACGCCTGCCCATCTCCGATGATGCTCTTGTAACAGGTGCTAAAATCACAAGCAGCAGGTGCACCAACGACTTTCACACCACATTCCATCGAAAAACCCACACAAGCTCCATTGCTAATAAGATCGATCTTTCTTCCTTCGTGTGCACTATGACAATACAGCGTATATTTCCCCTCTTCCTCAGACCAGCCATAATTCAGAGGTACCACATAAACTTGTCCTTTGTCATACAAGCCTATATGCACCACTTCAGCCTGGTCCAACACCGATTGAACAACAGTCTCGTCAGTCACCTTTCGGTCTTGCCGTCTCATCTCCTGTTGCAACAGTATCTCCCCCTTTCTGATGATTCTGATATTAGTCTAGCACTTTCGTTAGTCTTCGGCAATCTTCTCACAAATAAAAACACGGCAATTTTAATCATTGCCGTGTAAACTCATTTTTATTTAATTGGCGCGCCAGATGCTACTTTATCAAATTCCTTGATAATACGTTCATCTGGTGCCTTTGTTGCCAGGCTGACAACAATAATGGCGATAAGACTCAGCAGAAATGCTGGCATCAGCTCATACACACTGAAAATACCGCCCATTGGCGCGATCAGATATTTCCAAATGAAGACCATCGCCCCGCCGACAACCATGCCTGCCAAACCACCTTGCCAGGTGGTGCGTTTCCAATACAACGAGCAGATAATCAGTGGGCCAAAACTAGCACCAAATCCTGCCCAAGCAAAAGAAACGATCTGGAAGACAGAACTGTTTGGATTGCGCGCAATGATAATGCCCAGAACGGAAATCAAAACAACCGTCACACGTGCAAGAAGCATGCTCTGCTTATCAGTAAGTTTAATATGCATGGCTTCTTGAACAATATCCTGGCTCACACTAGATGCTGCTGCCAAAAGCTGTGATGATGCAGTGGACATGGTACTGGCGAGAATCCCTGAAATAACGATCCCACCCATGATGGCTGCAAAAAGACCATAATGTGACAAGAGATTGGCAATCTCAATGAGAATCGTTTCTGACGCAGAGCCTTCCAACACTGGCAAAATACCTTCGCTGCTCAGCATCAGACCAGCAATACCGATGGACACCGCCATGGCCATGGCTACAATAACCCAGCCAGTCCCAACGCGGCGAGAAACTTTCAGCTTTTGCTCATCCTCAATGGCCATGAAACGCAGCAGGATATGCGGCATTCCGAAATACCCCAGCCCCCAGGAAAGAGTTGTAATGATGGATAAGACGCCAAATGAAGACGCTGTATTGGTGGTAGGGTCATAGCTTGCCACTGCAGAAAGATACCCCGGCAGTTGTTCTGCATGATCGATGATTACATCCACCCCGCCGGCAGATACCACAGCAAAGCCAACGACAAATAAAATGGCCAGTGACATGATAATACTTTGAATGAAGTCCGTCATAGAAACAGCCAAAAAGCCACCAGTCGCTATGTAACTGACAATAACCACTGCGGACACGATCATAGTAATTGTATAATCAAAGCCCAATAAAGATGAAAACACCTTCCCACACGCAGCAAAACCTGACGCAGTGTAAGGCACGAAGAAAATAATGATAACAATGGCACCGATAACTGCCAAAATATTTTTCTCTTCATGAAAACGATGCGATAAAAATTGAGGGAAAGTGAACGAATCCGTTAAGTGGGTGTAACGGCGCAAACGCTGAGCAGTAAACAACCAGTTGAAATAGGTCCCAATGGCCAAGCCGGCAATGGTCCAGCCAGCTTCTGCCATCCCCGATAAATAGGCCAGCCCTGGAATCCCCATCAAGAGATAGCTGGACATGTCCGATGCTTCGGCACTCATCGCGGTGACATAAGGCCCTAAGGTTCGACCGCCGAGATAGAATTCGGATGTTGAATTGTTTTTATTGGCGTAATACACACCTATCAGCATCATCCCAACGAGGTATACGAAGATCGTTATCAAAATAATGATTGATCCTGAAGTCATAAATGTTTCTCCCTTTCTGATGATAGCGATCATCTGTTTTTCTCCTGCACCGCGATAAAGCAGCACATTATGTATATTCTACCACAAGTCTGCACAAAAGCAAAAACAAATAAGCCATAACGCCGATATTTTTCTCCATATTATCCGGCCCCTGCTTGACGCATCTTCTCCTATCCCCTACACTCGTTATAGGTGTATAGAAAGGAGAAATACAATGAAATCACCTCACAAATGGAAAAAAAGAATCTTACTCATGGTTTTGCTGCTGTTGCTGCTTTGTGCTGGTGGATTTGGCTTTTATGCCGCCGACTACTACCATGCTGATGCCTCAGCGTTGGCGGTGCTCGATGAATCTGGCATCACAGCCGATGACGACATCATTCAGCTTTCACCGGCCAGCGAAAGCAATACCGCCATCGTGTTTTATCCCGGCGCCAAAGTGGAAGCTGAAGCCTATCTGCCGTTGCTGGACCAACTGCGTGAGAATGGTTTTACATGCTTTCTCGTAAAAATGCCATTCAACATGGCGATTTTCGACAGCAACGCTGCGGCTGATGTCATCACCGACCATCCCGAAATCCAGCATTGGTACATCGCCGGGCATTCCATGGGAGGGGCTATGGCTTCCAGCTTCGCTGCCGACCATTCAAGCGATATTGACGGCTTGATTCTGCTCGGAGCTTATATCTATGGCGACTATCCAGACACTGACACCCTCACCATCTATGGTTCACTCAATGAAAGCGTCGCTGAAAAGATCACCTATGACGACAACATCGTCGTCATTGAAGGCGGCAACCACGCTCAGTTCGGCAATTACGGTCCGCAAAACGGCGACAAGCCTGCCACCATTTCTGCAGAAGAACAGCAAAAAGAAACCGTCGACGCCATGACAGCATTCATCAATCAACGCGCATAAAAAAACAGAAGGCCTCGAGGCCTTCTATTTTTTTATTATTCTTCTTCCGTCGTTTCTTCTTCCGGTGCAGGCTGCACGCGAATCTCCATAACGCGGCGATTATCCACGGCTGTAACTGTGACATCCAGCCCTTCAGCCACAAAATGATCGCCCACTTTTGGAATACGATCAATCTGTTCCAGCACCCAGCCGGAAACCGTCGACGCTTCACATTCACCCTTGATTTGGAAAAGATCATACATATCATCCAAATCTGCTGTGCAGTCAATCAAATAACTGCCATCGCTCTGTTTACTGAAAGATTCGACGACCTCGTCGTGTTCGTCCCAAATTTCACCGACAAGTTCTTCTAAGATATCTTCCAACGTCACAATCCCTTCGGTGCCGCCGTATTCATCGACGACAACAGCCATATGGACCTTGTTCATTTGCAAAGTACGCAATAGCTTGAAAATCTTGGTATTTGGCGTAGTATACACCACTGGTGATTTGACCATCGCCAAGCGGTCTTCACCACGTACGCGCGCTTTATAGAAATCTTTCTGGTGCACAACACCAATGATATTATCAATGGTGTCATGGTAGACCGGCAAACGTGAGTAGCCATTTTCAACAAAGAGCGCGCCCACTTCATCCATGCTCGCTTCTTCATCAACAGCCACCAAATCCACACGCGGCGTCAGAATGTCTGAAACGTCCAGTTCATTGAATTCGATAGACGCACGAATGAGATCACCCTCATGGGCGTCCAGTCCGCCTTCACTTTCAGCCTGATCAACAATACCCATGAGCTCTTCTTCCGTAATACCACTGTCGTTTTTCACTTTGAAAACCTTCGACAACAGTTTTTTCCACAAACTGAACAAATAATTCAACGGTGTTAAAACCGTAATAATCACTTTGAGAATTGGCGCAGAAAACATCGCAAAGCGTTCTGGGAATTCCTTGGAAATACTCTTTGGTGAAATTTCCCCGAAAATCAGAACAATGATGGTCACTGCAATGGTCGAAATAGTTGGCCCATATTCAAAAAATAATTTTGTGCATAATACCGTAGAAATGGTAGATGCGGTAATGTTGACGATATTGTTCCCGATAAGAATGCTCGAAAGCAGCTTATCATAATTCTCCGACAGCGCGAGCGCTCGCGCAGCGCGATGATCTCCATTTTCTGCCCACGTCTTCATGCGAATGTTGTTGAGCGAAGTAAATGCAGTCTCTGTCGCTGAGAAAAAAGCGGAACAAATGACTAAAATGACAACGGCAACGATCATGCCTATCGTACTACTGTCCATAAGGAAACAATCAACTCTGCTTTCTTTAAAAAATTTTATATGGTTATTGTGTAATATAGCATGGTTTTCGGAAAATTTCAATGAATATGCTCATTGTTTCTGAGGATTATTCCCACATCTATTAAAATTTTTCCTTATGAAGATGACTCCAGTCAATCTCTTCAATCGTATGCAGCGGACGCTGTTCCTCACTCATGCCAAGCGCCAAGATCGCTAAAACATCATAGTCTTCTGGCACAGACAATGCCTGGCGAACATACTGATTGGACGGCAGGTTGCTGCCATCGTTCTGCAACGTCTGTGAAAATCGGCTGCGAATCTGCACCCAGCAATTGCCAATGCCCAGTTCCTCTGCTTGAAGCTGCATATACGCCATCATGATCGAGCCATCTTCCACCCAAGTGTCTGAACGTGATGTATTGCCAACCACCACCAAAGCTGCGTCAGCACCAGCAAGTAGCGCCGAACCACCTGTTTTTGCATGGGACAAGTTTTCCAACATCGCGCGGTCACGCACCATAATCACTTCCGCAGGATGCAGATTGCGTCCTGTTGGTGCCAGCAAGCCAGCTTCAATGATTTTCTGCAAGTGTTCTTCGGGAATGGTCGCATCAGTGTACGTCCGTCTGCTGCGACGTTTCATGATCAATTCTCTAAAAAGCATTGTGCCTCATCCTTTCAAAATAATATTACCTCATGTCAAAGTCATTGCCAAGTCGGCCGCCTGACGCGCATGAATCCAGGTTGTGTCAAAAAGCGGCACCGGACTGTCTTCCTGTTTCACCAATAAGCCGATTTCTGTGCAGCCTAAAAGAATGCCTTCCGCACCATGGCTCACCAATGCTGCGATGATGTCACGGCAATGCTGCCGTGATGAGGTATCAAAAATACCACGGCATAGTTCATCGAAAATAATATGATCGACGCGTTCCATCGCTGGCTCATCCGGCACCATGACGTCAAATCCCTGCGCTTTCAAACGTTCTTTATAAAACGGCTCAACCATGGTTGTTTTTGTTCCCAGCAAGGCCACGCGCTGAATGCCCGCTTTTTGCAGTGCCAACGCCGCAGCATCAGCGATATGTAAGAGCGGGCATGAAAGCCGCGCTTCGATCTGCGGCGCCATTTTGTGCATGGTATTGGTGCTGATGACAAGAAAATCAGCGCCAGCACGCTCTAACCGCAGGGCCACATCCCCAACCATTTGGGCGCACACGTCCCATTCGTCAGCAAACTGATGCACTGCGATCTCGGCAAAGTCCACACTCTCCATAAGAATTTTTGCTGAATGCAGACCGCCGAGCCGTTCCCGTACTCTTTCATTGATGACCTGATAATAGGTCGCCGTGCTCTCCCAGCTCATGCCGCCAATCAAGCCAATGGTTTTCATGCGTCTTTCATCTCCAAGCCGAACGTCAAGCGGCACAATGCCTTGCCTGCTTCTGTGCGGAAAATACGAGTATAGGCCTGCCGCACCGCTTCCAAACCAACACCATCCTCATAGAGATTAACCAAAAAATCTGCTTCAATCAAAATTTGATGATCAATGCCCTCCACTGGTGCATACGTGTGATGATGGGCAACCAGCCAAGTGATGCGCGCAATATCATCAGCGTCCAAACCAGCTTCCTGCAGCAACTGCTTGGCTGGTGCTGGGCCTTCCTGCTCCTGCAGCTTGCCGTCACAGCGGCCATATTTTTCTTCTGCGGGATGAATGCCGATGTCATGCACCAATGCCGCACATTCAATCACAAACTGCACATGTGTGTCCACCGCTTCGCGAACAGCAATCAAGCGTGCATAATCGTGCACCTTGAGGAAATGCTGAATGCGCTTGGCATCACCCTGATCGAAAGCGAGCATACGCCAGCACACCTCATCAATCATCGTTTGTTCAACCATCTTTCTTCCTCCTTAGCTGTGATACAGTTTCGCATAAACGCCGTCCTTTGCCAACAACTCATCATGCGTTCCTGATTCTGTGATGCCATCTTCTGTCAATACCAGAATCCGTTCCGCATTTTGAATCGTTGAAAGGCGATGAGCAATGACAAAGGTGGTTCGATTCTCTGCCAGTTTTTCCAAAGACTCCTGCACAATGCGCTCACTTTCATTGTCCAAGGCCGAGGTTGCCTCGTCAAAAATAAGGATTGGTGGATTTTTCAGGAATACACGCGCAATCGACAAACGCTGTTTTTGACCGCCACTGAGCTTGATGCCGCGCTGTCCAATGTCCGTTTCATAGCCATCTGGAAACGCCATAATGAAATCATGCGCATTGGCATTCTTTGCTGCTGCCACCACTTCTTCCGGTGTCGCATCAGGACGCCCATAAAGAATGTTGTCATAAATTGTGCCAGCAAACAGATACACATCCTGCTGTACAATACCGATGTTATCGCGCAGGCTTTTGAGCGTCACATCACGGATGTCATGACCATCGACAGTAATACGCCCACTTGACACATCGTAAAACCGTGGAATCAGCGAACATAGCGTTGTTTTCCCTGCGCCTGAAGAACCAACCAGCGCCATATACGCACCAGCCGGCACCTGCAAATTGATGTGCTGAAGCACTTCTTCCTGATTCTCTTTATAATGGAAGGAAACATTGTCAAAGCAGATTTCACCGCGTACATTGGTGAGCGGTACAGCATTGGGGCTGTCTTCAATATCTGGATCAATATTCATAAGCTCGCGGAAGCGTTCGAACCCAGTGTAGCCATTTTGGAACTGCTCCGTAAAATTAACCAGCGTCGTGATCGGCTCTGTGAACACACTGATATAAAGTAAAAACGTCACCAGGTCACTGATGTCCAAACGGCCATTGGCAATCAATACACAGCCGGTGATGATGACACTGACCTGAATCAGTGTCGTGAAAAAGCCAACCCCCGCCTGAAAGGTTCCCATATAATGATAGCTGTTTTTCTTCGCAGCCAAAAAACCTTTATTGCCAATCGAAAACTTACGGTTTTCTTCCTGCTCGTTGGCAAACGATTTAACCACACGAATCCCTGCCAAATTGTCTTCAATCTGCGCATTGATTTCAGCAATTTTTTCTCGGTTACGGCGAGAAGCACGCCGCATGCGCCGATTGAGCACAAGCGCAAAAACAAACATGACTGGCAAAATGATGAAAGCCGCCAATGCCAACCAGCCATTGATGTTCACTAGGATGATGAAGGCACCAACAATTTTCAATACCGAAAGAATGATGTTCTCCGGCCCATGATGCAACAGCTCGGTGATGTCGAAAAGGTCATTGGTCACTCGGCTCATCAATTGACCAACCTTAGCATCATCATAGAAGGAAAACGATAATTTTTGAAGATGATCAAAAACTTCTTCACGCATATCGTATTCGATCTTCGCGCCCATGACATGACCGTAGTTGCCAATGAAAAACCGACTGTAACAGTCCACCAGCAAAAGCACCAAAAGTCCCACCGCAATGTATAAAGTCTGATGCAAAATAACATCACGCTGTTCGTAGATCAGCGTCGATGTCACATAACGCACCACCAACGGAATAATCAGCGCCACCGCCGCCGACAGCGTAGCAAAAATCATATCCGCGATGAAAATTCTCATATAGGGTTTGTAATAACTCAGCATTTTTTTGAATGTGTCGCTCAAAATATCTGTCCTCCTTTTTACGCAGGCAAAATAAAAAGCTGCCTATCGCCCAATATTTTTGCTCCCATATTATGACATGTTATCGTTAATTTCTCAAGACACGCTCTTCAACGCATACGAAGCTTGATCAACCCGCCTTTTTGCTCATAGCCGGTGTCCCACAAGGCGCGAAGATCCAGCCAAAACGCCTGACCATACGTCACAGCGCGCACCAAATGTGCGCCGCCGCGTTCATCATAACCAGCCAAATTGAACCAATGCCATTGCCAGTCATCAAATGTCTTATCTCGATGGTAAAGAAGCAGGCATGGCACCAACAGCGCAGCATCAATCTGACGGCGCACCAGATCCCATGCCGCCGTCCAAGGCAGATCACTATTCAGTCCTTCGGCGTCCAGCGAAAACACTCCGCGATCATGCCAAAAACGACGAATACCTTCAATATAAATAGGCAGACGATCAATGCCCGTACGCCTTGGTTTCAAATAGGGTTTCATCTGCATCGCGAAATCTTCGTACTCGGCACGCATCACATGCTGTGCATCATAAGGATAGAGATTCTTATAACCATGCACCCGTGCCAACTGAATGCAAACATCACAGGCCGTTACCGCTGCGCAGCCGCCTAAATGCATCCACCAGTCGCGGAACCAATCCTGACTCCATCCCAACGCGCCGTCAATAGTATAATAGTCTAATTCCTTCATCTTTTTTCTCTTTCACTCCTGTCCTTGTTCAGTGTAATACAGGTCCTATCAAAGTGCAAACTCCGAATGATAAGCCCCCAAAAAACAAAAACAGCGCCGCCATCCAAAGATGAGCGGCGCGCAGCGCACGATTATTCCTTGATTCCGATGATCTTAATGTTTGAACGCATCAGCACCGTCCATCCAATGATACTGATGAGCCCGCTTCCCAATACGGCAAGACCGAGCGCCAACACACCATTGGCCGCCATCGAAATACACAGCATCCCAATGCTGCCGATAACGGTAAATACCCCATTCAACAGTGACGATGCCGACCCAGTGTCGCTTTTCTGCTGCTCCAGCAACAGATTGGAGCTGAACGGACGAATCAACGAACCGAAGAACGTAAATGGCGCAAAGCCGATCCAGAAAAGGAGCGGCATCTTCTGGCCCAGTAGAAGCAAAATACCGCCTGCGACCAGATAACCAATAAAACAAAGATACGTCAGCTTTTGCTTATTGCTCCCAGATAAGAAACGCACATAAACAACCGGCCCCAACAACGATACCAAAGCGTTGACTGCGAAGAAATAGCTGTATACCTGTTCAGAAAGGCCAAAGAAATCAACATAGAAACGCAAAGTTATACAGAGAAAAGAGCAAACATGGTCCCATGAACCCTGGATTTTTCCCTACAATGACCAATTTTCCAAGAGATGCAAAAGCCGATTCCTGCAAGCGCTCCTCTTCCGGCAGCGTTTCCTGATAAAGCACCGACAATATCAGGCAAATCAAACCAGCTAGCGTCAGCACTTCGAAAGCCCCACGCCAATCTGTGATCTTCAGCAGCAACGCCCCCAACACAGGCGCCAGCATCGGCGCCAAACCAGAAGCCGACTGCACCACCGCCAGAATCGTCTCACGCTGA